>ERZ795053.1612-NODE-1612-length-28518-cov-10.166532_pt1 | contig 28518 bp, 25 predicted proteins | sample MGYA00375137_ERZ795053 | MGnify/ENA primary metagenome ERZ795053 (study PRJEB30182, sample SAMN05720284) | activated sludge metagenome | isolation source: Anaerobic digester | place: Hong Kong | collected 2014-12-17 ...
GAGCCGCCGGATAATCCCGGACGCTCAGAGCGGAGTCCCCGCCCCGAGATCGCCGGGGTGGGCCGCCGCGGCTCACCCCTGGGCGGCTCCGGCGGCGGCCACCGTGCGCGACGTGGCAGTGAACCGGAGGGCGGCATCGTCCACCGGGCCCTTGCGCAGCCGCGCCCGGTCTGCGGGAACGTTCATCTCCACCGTCCAGGGTCCGCTGGTGCCCTGCTGGGGAAACAACTCGACCGAACGCAGGATGTAGCCCGCCGAGAAGTCCAGCATCGGCTTCGTCTGGATGCTCGGGTCGTCGAACACCGGCGTGACGGCGGTGAAGCCGTGCTGATCCATGTAGGCGATCAGCCGGCAAAGATGCTCGCACACCAGATCCACCTTGAGCGTCCAGGATGAGTTGGTGTAGCCGAAGGCGAACGCAAAGTTCGGGATGCCCGACACCATGAAGCTCTTGTAGACCACGGCATGATGCGGATCCTGGACCTCACCGTCGACGGAGATCTGGATTCCGCCCAGCGGCAACAGTTTCAGCCCGGTGGCGGTGACGATGATGTCGGCCGGCAGTTCCCGGCCCGACTCCAGCAGGATGCCGGTCTTGGTGAACCGGACGATCTTGTCGGTCACCACCGAGGCTGTCCCCTTGGAGATCGCCTTGAACAGGTCGTTATCCGGCACTGCGCACAGCCGCTGGTCCCACGGCTTGTAGGTGGGATTGAAGTGGGTGTCGATATCGTACCCCTTGGGCAGGGCGACCTCGTTGAAGTGGCGGATGATGCGCTTGGCGATCTTGGGGTGGTTCTGGCCCAGGTTGTAGATGAACCGCTGCCGGCCCATGTTGAGCCGACGGGTGATCTTGTAGGCCGTCTTCTCCGGCAACACCTTTCGCAGCCCGTTGGCGATCGGATCCTTGCGCGGCAGCGGCATCACATAGGTAGGCGAGCGCTGCAGCATGGTGATGTGCGCGGTGTCCTCGGCCATCGCCGGGATCAGCGTGACCGCGGTGGCGCCGCTGCCGATGACGACGACTTGCTTGTCCTTGTAGTCCAGATCCTCCGGCCAGAACTGCGGGTGCACGATCCGGCCCTCGAACTCCTCCTGGCCTTCGAAGTGCGGTGTGTGTCCGGTGGAGTAGTCGTAGTATCCGGTCGCACCGAAGAGCCAGTTGCAGGTGACCTCCCACTGCCGGCCGTCACCCTCCAGGGTCACCGTCCACAGCGCGGTGTCGGTGTCGAAGTCGGCGCGGACCACCTTGTGCCCGAAATAGATCCGCTGGCCCAACCCGTCCTCCTCGACCACCTCGTGGATGTAGTCGAGGATCTCGTGCGCGTCGGCGATGGCGTTATCCGAGGTCCAGGGCTTGAACTCGTAGCCGAAGGTGTGCAGGTCCGAGTCCGACCGGATACCCGGGTAGCGAAACAGATCCCAGGTGCCGCCGACGGCCTCGCGGGCATCGACGATGGCGAAGCTGTGTCCCGGAAGCATGGTGACCAGGTAGTGCCCGAGGCCGATCCCGGAGATCCCGGCGCCGACGACGAGCACGTCGACATGCCCGGTCAACGGCTGGGTGGGACGGGCCTTGTTGAGCGAAGCGACGGACATGGACACTCCCGGATAGGCGCTGGAACAGTGACGTGAAACCGTAACGTGAACAATGTTATATTTTTCTCGACAGCTGTCAAGGGACCCTCGCAGCCACATCGGGAGGGCAGCCACGTTGGGAGGGCAGACCGCGATGACCGTCACCGGCGTTCAACGGCGCGAACCGATGCAGGAGCGCAGCCGCAAGACGGTGACGCGGATTCTCGACGCCGCCGCGGCGATCGCCGACGAGCACGGTGTCGACGCCGCCACGACCCGCGCGATCGCCGACCGGGCCGGAGTTTCGGCCCCCTCCCTCTACCGGTTCTTCGCCGACCGCGAGGCGATCCTCGACGAACTTCTCGAACAACACTGCGCCGCACTCGACGCCAGATGCGTTGAAGCCGAGCGGACCTGGGAGATCACTTGCGTCGCGGACCTGCTCGACCGCGAGATCGACCTGCATGTGCACTACTACCGCCGTTATCCGAGTTCGGCACGGTTGTGGATGGGCGGACGCACCTCCCCCACCGTCACCCGTCACGTGCGAGCGCGGATGAAAGCACTCGCCGACCGGCTGCACGCGATACTGATCGACACCGGCCTGATCCCGGCCGACACCGACCCGCGCGCCATGCTGGTGGCCGTGGAGATGGCCGACCGCGTACTGGAATTGGCATTTCGCAACAGCACCGGCGCGGGGGCCGACTTCGACGAGGATGTCCTCGCCATCGGCCGCAGGGCGCTCAGCGCCTTCGGCCGAGACCTTTCCGCGGCCCCTTCCCGGCACGTCCCCAGCTGACCGGCATCAGCACGACACCCGGGGTGGCGTCGGCCAGCCGCTCGAAGGCGTCGACGAAACCGTCGACGATCATCTCGTGGTCGGGAACAAGCTCTGTGTCGCAGGCGATTCCGACCATCACCCGACCGTTGTAGCTGGAGATCGTGAAACTCATCGGCTGATCGCCGGAGACCGGCGCCCAGCCGACGATGCCCTCCACCTGGCTGCCGACCAGGTACACCGGCGCCGGCGGCCCCGGGACGTTGGTCAGAGTGCCCAGCGTCCGGTTGGCGAACAGGTCCACCGACGCCTCGTAGAGCCCGCGGCTGAACCCGGCGATGGTCTCCTGGAACCGGAACGCCAGGGCCGCCTCGTGACCGTGCTTGATCCTGTCCATCCGCCGCTTGGCCGCCGCCAGCACCTTGATCGGGTCCGGCTCGTCGGTCGGCAGTTCCAACTGCACCAGCGCGAAGTCGTTGCCGAGGGTGTCGGGCAGCGTGAGATCAAGCGGCTTGAGATTGACCGGCACCATGAAGGTCACCGATGAGCACAACGCATCGTGGGCCCGAAGGTAGTCATGCAACGCCCCGGCGACGCAGGCGACCAGCACATCGTTGACGGTGCAGCGGTTTGCCCTGGCCAGGGCCTTGATCGCCGCCAGTGGCAGCGCTTCGGACCAGGCCACGCTCTTCTTCTCACCGGCGGTTCCGGTCCAGATGGTCGCGTCGTTGCGGGTGCCGAGCAGAAGCTTGCGGACGGTGTCGACGTCACCGGGCACCGCCGAGAAGACATCCACCAACGCCCCTCCGCCGGGCACCGCGACCCGGACCGTTCCGGCAAGGTCCGCGGCGATGGCGCGGGAGGCCGTCAACAATGTGGCACCCGCACCCACCGGGTTGCGCAGCACGAAACGGCCCAGTCGGCCCGCGCGCTCGAACAGTTCCGGGGCGCCGTTGACCCGGCTGACCGCGCTTCCGGCGGTCCGGGCGACCTCCGCGGCGCCGGTCCGCACCCGCTGGGCCAGTGGCTGTCCGGGCGGGTGCGGCGGTGACCCGGGCTGGATGCTCGCCGGCGCGAGGATCGGGCCACCCTGTGGGGTGGCGTCGAACAGGCTCATCGCCAACTGGACCATCCGGATGCCGTCGGCGATGGCGTGGTGGCTGCGCAGGATCATGGCACTGCCCTCGCCGAAGCGTCGGATCCAAATCGACTGCCACAGTGGCCGATCGCGGTCGAGCATGTCATTGCGGTGGGCGGCGACCAGTTCCTGCAGCGCGTGCGGGTCGTCCGGATTGTGCAGCGACACCAAGGACACGTGGTTGTCGAAGTTGAAGTCCGGGTCCGGCTCCCACCACCAGTCGCCATCCTCGTCCTGCACGGCCCTGCTCTTGAAGACCGGGTAGCGGTCCAGCAACCGCTCCTCGAACACCTCCCGCAGCGCGGCGAAGTCCAACGGCTCGGCGGTCCAGATCACCGAATCGACCACCATCAGGTTATTCGGGCGGTCCATCTCCAGCCAGAGGGCGTCCTGCACCCCGAGCCGACGTCGCTCGCCCACCGCCACCTCCGACCGAAAGGAATGAGAAGCCCCAGTCTGCCTCATTCCTCCCGATCGACTCGCCGCCGCCCCGATCTTCAGAACAGCAAACGACCATGCCCGGCATACTGACGGCGCCAGTACCTAAGGATGGTTATGCCGCAATCTGCCCTCACCCGTTTCATCGCCGGCCTCGGCGTTCTCATCGCTCTTCTCGGCCTCGCGCCGGCAGCGAACGCCTGCAGCAGAGTGACCTGGCTTGGCCCGGACGGCATGGTCATCACCGGTCGTTCCATGGACTGGCCGTACTCCTTCCACTCCCACCTGTACGCGATGCCCGCCGGATCCACCCAGGACGGGGCCGGCGGGGTGAACTCGCTGACCTGGACTCGCAAGTACGGCGCGATCGAGGTGGCCGGCACCACGGACCCGAACGGCCCGATCGACGGTGTGTTCGACGGGATGAACACCGCCGGTCTGGTTGCCAACCTGTTGTATCTCGGCGAGTCCGACTTCGGTCCGGCCCCAGCCGATGACCGGCCGCGACTGTCCTTCGCCGCCTGGGTCGACTACGTGCTGACCAGTTTCGCCACCGTCAACGAGGTGGTGGATGCCTTCACCGATCCCGCGATCTACCTCGTTCCGATCAACTTCGGCCCGGGCGGTGCGGCCAAGCCGACCGTGCACCTGTCGGTCAGCGACGCCTCCGGGGACTCGGCCATCATCGAGTATCTCGACGGCAAGCCCGTCATCCACCACGGCCGGCAATACCAGGTGATGACCAACAGCCCGACCTATGACCAGCAATTGACGCTCAACGCCCGGTGGGAGAACGTCGACCGCAACAAGGACCTACCCGGGTCGATTCAGTCCGCCGACCGGTTCGTACGCGCCTCCTACTATCTGAGCAAGCTGCCCCAGACCACCAACGAACGCCAGGCCGTGGCCGGGGTGTTCAGCGTCATGCGCAACGTGTCGGTTCCGTGGGGCGTGGGAGACCCGGAGCATCCGAACCTCTCCCCCACCTACTGGCGCTCGGTGGCCGACTCGACCACGAAGATCTACTACTTCGAATCCGCGCTGAGTCCCGACATCGTCTGGGTCAATCTGAACAAGATCAACCTCGGCCCCGGGTCGGGTATCCGGGCGGTGGCCGTGGAGGACAATTACTCGATCATCGGCAACATCGACAACGCGCTCGCGCCTGCGGCGCCGATCGCCTACCTGGCCCCACCTGCCTGAAGGCTCAGCCGACTTCGAAGTGCTGGTAATCGATCGGATTGCGCCATGCTCCGCCCCACCGCCAGCCGCGGTCAGTGAAGGCCAGCACCGCCGGATCCCCGGGCTTGAGCAGGGCGGGGTCGGCCAGCGTGCGGTCGAGATATCGGCCCGCGGTCGCCGGCTCGAGATTCCCGGCGCCGTCGATGTAGGGGTTGACCAACGGATTGAGGTCGATCGCCCGGCCGTAGGCGTGCAGCGACCATTTGTGACTGCCCGGCAGCGGTCGGCAGTTGAACGCCGAAGTGTTGTTGTCGCGCATCGACAACTCGTCCTCCGCGCCGCGGTAGTTCTCGACGGTCTGCATTTTCTCGATCGGATAGCGCTGCTCGGCGAGTCGGCCGAAGATCTCGACGACATCCTCGACGACGTCGAGGTGAACCACCAGAGCGCCGCGGCGCAGAGCCCCGTCCGGGTCGACGTAGTTCAGTTCCACCCGGCGCAACGCCTCCGGCGCGACCGGGCAGCCGGGGCGCCAGGTGGCCCCCAGGTCCTCGGCGGTCACCGTCCGCACCACGGGCCCCGGTGCCGCGGAGGGCCGCGGCGCCGCGACCGAACGTATGACCTCCGGCAGTCGCCCTGGCTCGCCGGTGGGGGCCGACGCTGCGGGGGCGCCGCACCCGGCGGTGGAGACAGCGGCCATTACCGAGGCTGCCCAAGCCCAGATCGTCGCCTTCATCACCGTCGATCCCACCACACGGCGGGACCTCTACCCCGCTACGCCGCGGCGCGGCCGCGGCCTTGCCTCGCGGACTTACGGGACTGATCGCGCCCGGGACTCGCCGCGGAGGCCCGGGAGTTGCCCGAATCCGCGGCCGTTGCGGCCGCCGATCTGCTGACCCCGCCCCGCGCGGCACCCGTGACCGTGGCGACGGTCGGGACCGGGGGGTCATTGCGCACGTATCCGGCGTCGACCATCGCCTTCAGCGGCGCCTCCAGGGCGGCCACCACCGGCTCGGGAACACCGATGTCGCGCAGCGGCTGCACCAGCGGCAATCTCTCGGTCGGGATGAGGTAGACGGTCGTGGTTCCGCCCAGACTGTTGGTGCTGGTGGTGATGTTCGCCGGCGGCACTGTCGAAAGATCCAGCCCACCGGGGATCGTTTCGTAGCCACCGTGGACGTAGGCGATGCCGAGCAGGGCGTTGACCAGGCTCACCAGGTTCCAGGGCCGGTCCGGGAAGTCCGCCCAGCCGTCGTACTCACCGTTGACCACCACGGTGTCGTAGGGGGTCTCCGGGGGCGCGAACGGGGTCAGATCCAGTAGCGGGACCCTGAACGGCAGCATCCGCAGGATGCCCTGCGCCCCGGTCGGGTCGCCGACGGTGACGAAGCCCAGCCGGTCCGGAGCCGGGCGCAGGTCGGCTGGCAGCGCCATCAGGGCCTGCTTGGCGTAACCCACCGCGATGGCGCCCTGACTGAAGCCCGCCGCCACCAGTTGGCCGGCATCGTTCTGCACGGCATCCACCAAGCCGGCCGCCGCGACCGCCACCGAAGCGTCCATCCCCAGAATCGATGCCGGGTAGTCGATCCGGGTGATGACGTCGCCGGCGAAGTAGTCCGGAAGGAGTTGCTCGGGATAGGGCGGCGGATGAAAGGTCCGCGTTCCGCTGACGGTGAAGGCGGTCGTGGCGATCGCCGGCGCGGCGAGGACGACGGCCGCCGCGACGGCCGTCGACAGAATCGCTACCGCGATCCGCCGGATCGTCATGGCCTGAGTATCCGCCCCCGACCGCCCGACCGGGGTGGATTCGACAGCTCAGGCCAGCAGCGGGCCGATCACCGACCGCGGCACCAACACCTGGGTGGCGCCGGCCGCCTCGGGCAGCAGACCGCCCTGGCTGAAGAAGAAGATCACGCCGTCATTGGTGATCGCGAAGTTCTGGTAGTTGGCCGGATCGAGTCCGGCGGCGGTGGCGATCGCGACGGGATGGCCGGTCTGCTTCTCCACACCGGCCTGCACCGCGGGAAAGACCACGGCCAGCGGGTCGGTATCGGGTTGCCAGAGCGTCTCGTAGGTGACCAGCTTGCGGTAGGCCTGGTCCCACACGAAGGACTTGAAGGACGTCTGCGACTTCCCGGCCCCCACGTTCTGCTCGACCCTGAGCACCACCGACAGCTGGCCGCGCGGAGGCACGAACGAGTTGTAGGTCGCCGCGGTGATGTCCAGTGCGTAGGGGGCGGTGCGCGGGGCCGACGATTTCGCCACGTTGAGGAAATCGTCGCGGGTCTGCGCGACGAACTTGGTGACCGACTTCATGTCCGGGAAGTCGCTGGGGAAGCTGATGTCGACGGTGTAGCCGGGGTCGGTCAGCGCGATCTGGCAGACGTTTCCGCTGTCGATGCCCTTGATGTCGGTGCAGTAATTCTTCGGTTTGGCCCCGGCGACCGGCGCGCCCAGCGCCACCACGGCGGCGACCGCCACTGCGACTGCGCGTGCGAGAAACACGCCGTCAAACTACCGATTCCCCGGATGGGACGCGAACCGTCCCCGCACGGGGACGCTCAGCCGGCGGCCGTGGTGGCAACCATCCCGCTCACTCGGCCCGACCGGTCCCCTTCGACTTTGCGACGAACTCCTGCTCGGGACGCCCGGTGGTGCCGTACCGTAAACCGACCTTGACCTCATTGCCGGTGGCCAGGGCGGCGAGGTAGCGCTGGGCGGTCGCTCGCGAGACCCCGATTTCGCTGGCCACCTCCGCCGCCGACATCGGCCCGTCGGCGTCCTCGAGGGCCTGCAGCACGAGTTCCTTGGTGGGCGAGGGGGCCACGACTGGCGTCTGCCGAGCCGAGACACGGGGACGCAACGCATCTAGGGCCGCGTCGATGTCACCCGGCCCGAGGTTGCTTCCGGAAAGAATCCGCCGGTAACGGGAGTAGCCGGACAGTCGCGCTGCCAGTTCGGTGGGGGCGAAGGGTTTGACCAGATATCCGAACGCCCCCGCCGCAACAGCGGCCCGAATCGTCTCGGACTCGGTCGCCGCGCTCAGCACGATTTTGTCGCAGCGCAACTCGCGGATGAGGTCGATTCCGGACCCGTCCGGTAGGTAGACGTCGACGAGCGCGAGGTCGACAGGTCCGGCCTCGCGGGCCGCAGCCATTGTGTTGACCGTGGCCGCCACCGTGAAGCCCGGCAGCGCCTCGACGATTCCCGCGTGCATGTTGGCGACCCGGAAGTCGTCCTCGATGACCAGCACCGTGAAATCGGCGTTGCTCACTGGGCCTCCTCGGCCATCACGCCCGGCAACCGGGCGATGAACTCCGCGCCGCACAACTCCGCGTCCGGACTTCCCGGGCTGGACAGCCGCACGTCGCCGCCCAGGGCCCGGGCGATCTGGCGGGACAGCGCCAGGCCGATCCCGCGCCCACCGGGCAGATCGGAGTCCGGCTTGGTCGAAGCGCCCTCGACGAAGACCTGATCGACGAAATGCTCCGCGACACCGTGGCCGCTGTCGCCGACGGTGATATGCAGAGTCGAATCCTCTTGCAGCAGTTCGACATCCACCACTTTCGTGTCGCTGTCGCCGGCGCGCACGGCGTCGATCGCGTTGCCGAGCAGGTTGCCGAGCACGGTGGTGACGTCCACGGGGAAGGCCACCCAGCCTGGCGCCCAGGTGTTCTCCCCGATCCGCAGCGTCGCCCCGGCCTCCCTGGCCACCGCCGCTTTGGCGGCGAGGAAAGCCTGCAGGAACGGGTCACGGATGGTGTCGAGACCCGGCAGCGCCGTTCCCAGCGGCCCCGAGCCGAGCAACTCCTGCAGGTACCGCATGGCCTCGTCGGTGTGCCCGCTGTGCAGCAGGCCGCTGAGCAGATGCAGCCGGTTGGCGAACTCGTGGCGTTGAGCGCGCAGCACCGTGGTCATCAACTTGACCGCGTCGAGCTGGCGGGTGAGCAGTTCGACGTCGGTGCGGTCCCGCACGATCAGCACCGTTCCCAGTTCGCGTCCTTCCCTGGACACCGGCCGCGCCGAAACCACCAGCACATGCTCCCCGACGGTGGCGACCGTCGGCGTCGATTCGCAGGATCGCAGAACCTCCAGCACCCGCGGAGTCAGCCCGATCTGGTCGACGGGGTGTCCCACGGCGGCGCCGATCTCGAGCAGCCTGGATGCTTCGTCGTTGACGAAGGTGGTGTTGCCCTTGGCGTCGGCGGCCAGCACGCCCTCACCAATGCCGTGCAGCACCGCCTCCTGGGTGCGCACCAACTCGGTCATCTCCGGGGGCTGAAGGTCCAGGGTCTGCTCCCGCCAGCGGCGGGCCAGCAGAACACACAACACCACTCCGAGCAGCAGGGCGGGGCCGCCGGTAATGGCCGCCCCGCGCTGATTGCTTCGCAACAGTTCGTACACCGACGACGTCGACATTCCGACGCTGACCTGACCGACCACTCGGTCGGAACCCGGCGCCAGCACCGGAACCTTCGCCCGGATCGAGGGCCCGAGGGTGCCGGTCTGCTGGACGACTTGTTCTCCACCACTCAGCGCGGACGGATCGGTGCTGACCCGCTTGCCCAGTTCCTCGACGTTCGGATGGGACAGCCGGATGCCGCGGTCATTGGTGATCACCACGAACAGGGACCCGGTGCCGAGGCGGACCTGCGTCGCGACCCTTTGCAGCGGCCCCCGCGCCAGCTCCGCGGCCGGCGGCGTGCCGACGGCGTCGTAGTGGGCGACCTCCTCGCGTACCGCCGGCACGGAGGCGAGCACCCGTGCGATGTCGAGCGACCGATGACCGTATTCGTCGATCAACCGGTGGTGGAGCACCACTCCGGCGAGTGCGAACGCGACTCCCAGGGTGAGGGCAACCACCGCGAGCTGCAGCAGCAGGATCTGCGTTGCCAGCCGCACATCGATGCGGTGCTTGCTTGCCACCCCGGAAGCTTAACCGGCCGGCTAAGCAGAATGAGCAAAAGCCCCGTCGGCAACCTCGTCGAGCCATCCGGACGCGGCGTCGATAAACGCCGAACGCAGCACCCCGAGGTAATCGTGCACCGAGTGGCGACCCTCCGGGGTGTCCGGGAAGGAGACCGTGACGATGGTCTGGTCGGCGTTGCGAGTGACCCACATGTTGAAGCCGCCGTGGGACAGCTCGTCGATGTAGAGCCCGAACCGGTTGGCGTTGGCGTCATAAAGCCTGCGGAAGTCGAACAGCGACACCATCATCGACGGCCGCCCGGGCGGGGTAACACCGAGTTCGTCGGCCGAGGCGAGATCCAGCGCGCGCTCGAACGGGACGGTCGACAGGTGGCGGTTGGCGTCGAAGGACTTTTGTGCCGCCCGGGCCATCTGACCGAAGTCTCCGTCCTCGACGGGGACCGAAACCGGGAAGACGCTCGCGTACCAGCCCGCGCTGAACGCCTGCGCCTCGCCGGTCCGGGTGTCCGAGGGGCTGAAGGTGTGGAAGGTCTCGGTCCCGGTGATCGAGTGGTCGGCGATGGCCGCGCACGCCATCACACCGCCGCTGAACCGCGCGCCCGCGGCGCGGCAGGCGGTGTCGAACGCCTCGGTCTGCTGCGCGTTGAGCAGTTCCACGGTGATGACCCGCCCGGCACTGGTGGTGGAGGTGTCGCCCAGGTCCAACGGGAAGCCCGGCCAGTCTCCGTCGACATCGGCGGCGAACTCGGTCCAGTCCTTGATCGGCCTGGAGTCCATTGTCATGGCCTCCACCTGCATGCCCTGCCGCGCGGTGAAGTCACGGTAGCCGGCGGTCTGCGGCAACGGGTTGGGAAGTTCGTGCACCAGAGCCTGGTAGGTGAGGTGGATGTCGCGATAGATCAGAACACCGGAAGACCCGTCGCTGTGCAGATGGTCGATGCTGGCGTAGACGGTGAAGTGGTCCGCCTTCTGCACGACGCCGAAAGTGAAGCAGTCCCAGTCCAGGGTGCCCGGGGTCGCGGCCACCACGTGGTTTCGGATCTCGTCCTCGTCCATGAAACCCAGGGCGGTGGGAACGAACTCAATGAGCGCGGGGTCCTGAACGGTCCGCCGGGTGATGATCCCGGCGTCGTCGCCCTCGACATCGAAAGCGCTGTGGTACGTGTCGTGTCGACGCAGGTGGGTGTTGATCGCCTCGGTCATCGCTGCGATGTCACACCAGCCGTCGACTTCCCAGGCAGCCATGATCAGCCGCGGCACCTCACGCCCTACCGTGCGGGCGAAGTGGGCCGTGCGGAGGTGCTGTGCCTGCTGGAAACTGGGCGGCAGCGGGTCACGATCGGACCGAGCCACAACTTCGCGACTGGCTGTGGACGCGGTCCACGTAGTCACCGGCCCACGCCCTGGCTGCCAGGACGAGATGGAACCGATGGCGACCATTTTCGAACTCCTCACGCTTTGGGTGTTTTGTGCTCCCGGTGAACGTAGGAGAACCAAAACCCCATGTCGCGTTTGTGCTCGCTACCCGCGAAGTGCGCAATATGCGCACTTTTGCGCATTCTGCGCACCGGATCGGTGCGGCGCCGGCGCAGCCCCTCAGGGCGAACTCGAGAGGCCGGCAGCGGACACCGCCAGTCCAGGTTTGACTTCACCGGCGTCGGTCAATCTCTACGCCAGGAATCGTTTGCGGAGAGGAGAAAAAGTCCGGTAGGCGAATGGAATCGAAATTAGCCCCCAAAAAATCGACGGGGCCTATAGTTCGCTCATCCGGCTCTCGGCGCCCGCGTCGGGCGCTTTGGGGTTCTTTGGCACGGACTGGAGGTCGGCATGTTCATCGGGCGGCAGGCCCTCGCCGATGTTCACGCTGCCCTGGAAGAGTGCTGGAGATCCAATAGCCACGTTCCGGAGCGGGTGCGGTTAGAGATCGACATCGCGGTGGGAGAGATCGTCGCCAACATCGTCGAGCACGCGTCCCGGGGCGAGGCGGTGCTGGTGCAGATGTCGATCGAAGTTCTCCCCGGTCAGATCACCATCGACCTGACCGACGACGGGATCGAATGTGAGGTCGACCCGGACGAGGTCCAGATGCCCGATGAACTCGCCAAGCGCGGGCGGGGTTTGGCCATGGCACGGCTCGTGTTGAGCAAGTTGTCCTACCAACGATCCGGCGCCCACAATCATTGGCGACTGGCGAGCCGCTCCTTCGCTTGAGGGTTCGCCGTCGGCCCGGGAAGTACCTTCTGCCGCGGCGACACCAGGGACCCGAGGCCGGCCGGGCAGAACCGGGTGCCTATTCGGCTAGGCGGAAATATGGTTCAACCCTGCCGCTGAGCTTGATAACCATGGGATTCCCGCGACGATCCCTGGCGGTAGGAACCTCAACTCGGACCCAACCCTCCGCCACGTCGTACTCGTGAACATTGGTCTTCTCAACGCCGTTGAAACGAATACCCACATCGCGGCTCAGCACCTCTTCGCTGTAGAATGGGCTGCGCGGATCAATGGAGAGGTGATTCGGCGGAACGTCTGCTGTCTGGTCCTCGGACATGATGGCCTTCGTCGAATGTGCGTCGTGGGTCGAATCCCTGAGAACCTACGCGACCCTGACCGGAGTGGCCAACTCACTCAGCCGGTCGTTTGCTGATCGGGCTCCCTGGTTGTCAATGCCAGAGACCGCCAAGGCCTACGCGCTGAGCAGTTCGCCGATCGGCTGGTGATCGTCGCGAAGGCGGTCGGTGTCGACAGCTTCGCGGCCGCGGATCAGGGCTTTGATGTCATCGAGCACGTCCCAGACATTGACCGCCATCGCGGCCAGGATCCGGTCAGCCTCGTCGAGCCAGAAGGCGATGAACTCGCGACCCGAGACATCACCGCGGAACACCACTCGCCGGTAGTCGGGGGCGAAGCCGACGTACTCCATTGCGAGGTCGTACTGATCGGTGAAAAAGTACGGCAGTTCGTCGTACGTTCCCGGCGTGCCGAGCATGCCGGCAGCGGCGACAGCCGGTTGCTTGAGCGCATTGGCCCAGTGCTCTGTTCGGACTCGGGCACCCAGGACCGGGTTCCATGCGGCGGCGACATCGCCGACCGCGAAGATGTCGGGGTCACTGCTGCGCAGTGCGGCGTCAACCACTACCCCGCCCCCCTCGGTCTCGAGGCCCGCCCGCTCGGCGAGTTCGATATTGGGCTGCGCGCCGGCGGCGACCAGAACGGCATCGGCGTCGACAAGCGATCCATCGGCAAGCCGGATTCCTCTGGCCACATCGGCTTTCGTGGTGATCTCCGACACCTTCGCATTCAGCCGAAGGTCGACGCCATGGTCACGGTGCATCTCGGCAAAGACGGCACCTGCCTCCTCGCCGAGGGCGCCCATCAACGGGACGGCGGCCATTTCGACCACGGTTACGCGCGCACCGCGTTGCCGCGCGACCGCCGCTACCTCCAGCCCGATCCACCCACCACCCACGACCGCCAGCGAACGGCAATCGGCCAGTTTCGCTTTCAGCACAGAGGCGTCGTCGACGGTGCGCAGATAGTGGACGCCGGCGGCGTCACATCCCGCCAGGTCGGGCCGCCTGGACCGCGAACCGGTCGCCAGCAGCACTTTGCCGAACGGCACACTGGCGCCGTCAGCGAAGAGGACCCGGCGGGCGGACCGGTCGATGGCGGTGGCCCGGGTACCGAGCCGCAGGTCGATATCGTGATCGTGATACCAGTCCGAGTCCAACGTGGTGAAACTCGCCAGGCTCTTCTCTCCGGCCAGGTAATCCTTCGACAGCGGCGGGCGCTCGTAGGGTAAGTGGTTTTCCTCTGAGACCAACACAATCGGACCCGCGTAACCTCTGTCACGCAGTGCCTCTGCCGCTTTGGCTCCCCCGAGTCCGCCGCCGATGATGACCAATGTCGGCTCTTCCATCTTCACTACTCCATTCCCCGATCCCGGTCCCGAGTCCCCGTGTAGCTCTACTCGCCATGTGGGTACCCCTCTTAGGACGCTTTGAACAGCCGACGAAAGAGCAGGAGAAGACGACCTATGGGCGACGACGACGCAAATACCTACAACTACGCGACCACCGACTCCGGCGCACCGGCGCCGAGCATCGAACATTCCCTGACCATCGGACCGGACGGGCCGATCCTGCTGCAGGACCACTACCTGATCGAGCAGATGGCCAACTTCAACAGGGAGCGCATCCCGGAACGACAACCGCACGCCAATGGTGGAGGGGCCCTTGGCCATTTCACGGTTACACACGACGTCAGCAGCTACACCAAAGCCGCGGTTTTCCAGCCCCGAGCGCGAACGGGACTATTGGCCCGCTTCTCCACCGTCGCCGGTGAACGAGGAAGTCCAGACACCTGGCGGGACCCGCGCGGGTTCGCGCTGAAGTTCTACACCTCGGAGGGCAACTTCGACCTCGTCGGAAACAACACCCCGATCTTCTTCGTCCGAGACCCGCTGAAATTCCAGAACTTCATCCGTTCGCAGAAGCGCCTGCAGGCTTCCAACCTTCGGGACAATCACATGCAGTGGGACTTCTGGACGCTGTCACCCGAATCGGCTCACCAGGTCACCTGGCTGATGAGCGACCGCGGCATTCCAAAGACGTGGCGGCACATGAACGGGTACTCCAGCCACACCTACAGCTGGATCAACGCCGATGGAGAACTTTTCTGGGTGAAGTATCACTTCAAGACCGATCAGGGAATCGAGTTCCTCACCCAGCAGGAGGGTGACGACATGGCCGGAATCGACACCGATGCCCACCAGCGCGATCTTTATGAGTCAATTCAACGAGGCCATGCACCAAGTTGGACGCTGTACGTGCAGATCATGCCGTTCGAGGAGGCCAAGACCTACCGTTTCAACCCCTTCGACCTCACGAAAGTCTGGCCACACAGCGACTATCCGCTGCATGAAGTCGGCCGCATGGCTCTCAATCAGAACGTCACCGACTACCACAGCGAAATCGAGCAGGCCGCCTTCGAACCGAACAACCTTATTCCCGGAACGGGTCTGAGCCCGGACAAAATGCTGCTGGCCCGCGGCTTCTCCTACAGCGACGCCCATCGGGCGAGACTGGGTGTGAACTACAAACAGATTCCGGTCAACGCACCCAAGGTCGATGTCCGCAGCTACTCCAAGGATGGAGTCATGAGGATCCGCAAAGCGACCGATCCGGTCTATGCGCCGAACTCGACGGGTGGCCCGCCGATCGCGCCCGGCAGGTCATGCGAGGCTCACTGGATGGCAGACGGCGACATGGTGCGCAGCGCCTACACCCTCCGAACAGACGACGACGACTGGGGTCAGCCCGGCACCCTGGTGCGCGACGTTCTCGACGACGAAGGCCGAAATCGTCTGGTGGACAATGTGGTCGGACACGTCGCGAAAGGCGTCCGGGAACCGGTGCTGTCCCGGGTCTTCGAGTATTGGCGCAACATCGACGCCGACGTGGGCGAAGAGATCGAGAACCGCCTGCGCGCCGGCCGTCACAACGGCAACTGACAATCGAGGACGGTTGAGAAGACAGACCGCCGGGCGCAGCGCCCGGCCGGATCACATCGACTCCTTGATACCGCGTCTGATCAGCCAGACGTTGGCCGGCCAGGCGGTCGCGAAACCTATCACCATCCCGATCTGCATTGAGAACCAGAAAACCGGATCGCCCGGATGCAGCGGATGCCGAGCGAACACCACGAGGGCCATGACGGCCATCCAACCGAAGAGGCCGACCTCGAAGGCGCTCAGCGACAGAACGTCGGCCTTCGCCGCCTCCAACAAACCCTTGCGCAGACTCAGTCCGCGCATCGGAGCGATGGCGAAGTACTGGAACACAATTCCCAGCGCCAGCGCGCAGATGTAATCGGCGACTAACTGCGCAACCAGAGCGCTGCCGAACAGAGTCAACCCCACGGCGAACACCGCGATCTCGGCGATGATGTCACCTAGGGTGCATCCGGCCCCGCAGTGGCTGACGCCCACGGCGGTGGTCGCCCAACCTGGCTTGTCTGGAGGTCGGTCCCGACCGTGCTCAGTCAGCCACCGACTGCTCTGCGGCCTGCCGTAGCGGACATACATCCATACCGCCGCGGGGCCGAAGTACAGCGCGGTGATCGGCCAGACGGCCTCCATGACTGCCATCCGCTGGCGATAGCCGCGGACGAGAATGTCGAGACCGATTGCCAAGGCTGACATGACCGCCAGCGCGAGAGCGCACCACGCCAGCACGACCAACCAGGTCGGCAACCCCGTTACCACCGGCGGTCCTCAGGAGCGGCGCGGAACGAATTCCTGGGCTTTGGTCTTGGCGCCCTGCATGATGATGTGCCAGCGGGCCGAATCACCCTTGGCCAAGGCAATCAGCAGATCCCTGCCCTGCTCGTAAGTGGCGTGCGGCGGGATCGGCGGGACCTCTGGGTCGCACCGCACGTCGAGAACGGTCGGCACGCCCGCCGACAGCGCCGAATCCCACGCCCCGCCGAGTTCGTCGGGGTCGTCGACAGCGATCGCCTGCAGGCCCATGCACCGCGCGATGTCAGCGTAGGAGATGTCCGGGATGGTCTGCGATTCCTCGAACTTCGGGTAGCCGCCCATGGCCCGCAGCTCCCAGGTGACCTGGTTGAGGTCATTGTTGTGGAACACACAGATCACCATCCGCGGATCGAGCCACTTGTCGTAGTAGCGCGAGATGGTCAGCAGTTCGGCCAGACCGTTCATCTGCATGGCGCCGTCCCCGACGAGCGCGATGACGGGCCGGTCCGGGTGGGCGAACTTCGCGCCGATTGCGTACGGCACCCCCGGTCCCATCGTCGCCAGCGTCCCCGAGAGCGAACCGCGAACGCCCTCGCGCATTTTCAGACACCTGGCATACCAATTCGTCGAGGACCCGGAGTCGGCGCACACGATCGCATCATCGGGCAGACGTTCCGACAGTTCCCAAACCACCCGCATCGGGTTGACCGGGTCGGCGGAGAGCATCGCCTGCCGCTCGACGGTCTCCCACCACCGGGCAACATTGTCGGTGACCTCCTCGCGCCACTCCGTCGCCTCGTTGTGCCGCAGCAGCGGAATGATCGCTCCCAACGCGGCCCCGGCGTCGGCGACGATGTTGACTTCGGTGGGGTATCGCATCCCTATTAGCGAAGCATCGAGATCGATCTGAATCGCCCTGGCCTGACCGAATTCCGGCAAGAACTGGCTGTAGGGAAAATTGGAGCCCACGATCAGCAGGGTGTCGCAGTCGCGCATCAATTCGTAGCTCGGACGGGTCCCGAGCAGCCCGATCGCCCCGGTGACGTAGGGCAGATCGTCGGGCAGGACGTCTTTGCCCAACAGCGCCTTGGCGACACCAGCACCGGTCATCTCGGCAACCTCGCGGACCTCTGCGGCCGCACCTCGCGCCCCCTGCCCGATAAGGATCGCGACCTTTGATCCGGCGTTGAGAATCTCGGCTGCGTGCCGGACCGCCTCGTCGGAAGGCTCCACCAACGGCCAGTCCACCCCGGGATCGCTGGAGGGCACCTGCTTGAACTCGTGTCCCGGAGCGTGGAAGTCCTCCTCCTGCAGATCGGAGGGAATGATCACGGCGGTCGGACCGCGGCGCGCCTGGGCTATCCGGATCGCGCGGTCGAGCGCGTTGGGCAGTTGCTCAGCCACGTTGACCTCGACCAGGTAATCACTGGCGACGTCTTTGTACAGCGATTGAAGGTCGATCTCCTGCTGATAGGAACCGCCCATCGCACTGCGTGCCGTCTGGCCGACGATCGCGACGACCGGCACGTGGTCGAGTTTGGCGTCGTAGAGCCCGTTGAGCAGATGGACGGCCCCCGGACCCGACGTCGCCATACACACCCCGACCCCGCCGCCGAACTTCGCATACCCCGTCGCTGCAAACGCAGCCATCTCCTCATGCCGCACCTGGACGAAGCGCAGACCGTTGTCAGCGGCGCCGAATGCCCCGACGATGCCGTTGATCCCATCACCGGGATAGGCGAACACATGCCTGACACCCCAGTCCCGTAAGCGGGCGAGCAGGAAGTCGGCGACGGTCTCGGTCATGTTTTCTCCTTCATGTCACGGGGCACTCCACGGAAGGTGCGCTATCCGGCGCGTACCCGCCGAGGCCACCCGCCAACCGGATTGACAGGAGATTCTTCGATGGCCCTCCCGGCCGGCCCGCGCCTATCGGGCAGTCCCCGTAAACGTCTGAAAGACGTTCTGCAGCAACGTGTCGATGGCGATGTCCGGTTCGACACCGTCGCACGGGGCGCCTATTCCACCGACGCCTCGAATTTTCGGCAGATCCCGATAGGCGTGGTCCTGCCACGCACCCCCGCCGCCGCCGTAGAGACCGTCGCGGTATGCCGCGAGCATGACATTCCGGTGTTGTCCCGCGGAGGCGGGACGAGCTTGGCGGGCCAGTGCACCAACACCGCGGTGGTGCTCGACTGGAGCAAATACTGCACCGGTGTTGTCTCCGTCGACGAGTCGGCAGGCACCGCAGTGGTCGAACCGGGGATCTCGCTCGACGCACTCAACGCAGCCCTTCTCGACACCGGATGGATGGTCGGGCCGAAGCCCTCCACACACGTCAGTTGCACTATCGGCGGGATGATAGGAAACAATTCCTGCGGTGCCACCGCGCAGGCCTACGGCAAGATGGCCGAATCGGTTCGACGCCTGGAAGTGTTGACCTACAACGGTTTACGCATGTGGGTCGGACCGACGTCGGATGCCGACTTCCGGGCGATCAGCGCCGCCGGCGGGCAGCGCGCGTCGTTGTACCGGCAACTGCGTTCCCTCGCCGATAAATACGGCGATGAGATCCGCCGCCACTACCCCGACATTCCCCGCCGGGTCTCCGGCTACAACCTGGACAGTCTTCTTCCGGAAAAGGGTTTCGACCTTGCCCGGCTGCTGGTGGGCAGCGAGAGCACGCTGGTGACGGTACTGCAGGCCGAGATCGGCCTGGTGCGGCGTCCAGTTGCCCAGGCGCTGGCCGTGCTCGGATTCCCCGGTATGCCCGAAGCCGGCGCGGCGGTCACCCGAATCCTGCCGCATAACCCCGCCGCGCTGGAGGGGTTCGACCGGCGCCTGGTGTCCCTTGAGCACGTCGAGCACCTCGCTGAGGGCGCTCTCGACGAGTTGCCCGACGGCCAGGCATGGCTGATCGTTCAGTTCAACGGCGACGACGCCGACGAGGCGGTCCGGCGAGCGCGGGCGATGATCGACGACGCCGCGGAAGGCGCGGACACCGATGCGATGGTGATCGATGACGCCGAACGGCAGGAGAAGGTCTGGAGGGCACGCGAGGCGGGGCTCGGCGCCACCGCCCACCAGCCCGACGGTACCGACACCCACGCCGGCTGGGAGGATTCCGCCGTTCCGCCGGCCCGACTCGGCGACTACCTGGCCGACCTCGAGGCGATGCTGGAGCGCTACGAGTACACCGGCGCCTCGCTCTACGGGCACTTCGGCCAGGGCTGCGTACACACCCGAATCCCCTTCGACCTCGTCTCGGCACAGGGAGTCCGGGACTATCGGTCCTTCCTCATCGAGGCCGCACGTCTGGTGAGCGGCTACGGCGGTTCGCTGTCGGGAGAGCACGGCGACGGCCAGCAGCGCGGCGAACTGCTATCGATCATGTTCGGCGACGGACTCGTCGGCGCCTTTGACGAGTTGAAGTCCCTCTTCGACCCTCTGAACCGGATGAATCCCGGAAAGATCGTGCGCCCGCGTCCGCTGGACGCCGACCTGCGATGGGGGCCGGGCTACCGGCCGGCCGATCCTCCGACCGCGTTCGCCTACCCCGACGACGACCACCGGTTCGCCCGCGCCGCGGACCGCTGTGTCGGGGTCGGGAAGTGCCGCGGGCACGGGTCCGGAGTTATGTGCCCGAGCTACCGCGTCACCGGCGACGAACAACACTCCACGCGGGGCCGGGCCCGACTGCTCTTCGAAATGCTCCAGGGTGACGTCGTGACTGAGGGTTGGCGCTCCCCCGCAGTGCGGGACGCCCTGGACCTGTGTCTGGCCTGTAAGGGCTGCCGCAGCGACTGTCCGGTCAACGTCGACATGGCCACCTACAAGGCGGAATTCCTGCACCACCACTACAAACACCGACTGCGCCCGTTGTCGCACTACTCGATGGGCTGGCTGCCCGTCCTGATGCGGGTCGGGGCGATCGCCCCCCCGCGCCGCGAACGCGCTGATCGGAACCCCGGGTCTGGCGACAGCCCTGCGCGCCGCGGGCGGCATCGACCAGCACCGCGGCATACCCCGGCTGGCGACCGAGCGGTTCACCGATTCGTTCCGCCGACACGGCGCGACGCCCGAGAGCCCGCATCTGGGCACCGTGGTGCTCTGGCCGGATACATTCACCAACAACTTCGATCCACACATCGCCAGGGCGGCCGCCGCTGTACTCGTCGATGCCGGCTTCAGCGTCGAGGTCCCCTTGTCGACGGTGTGCTGCGGGTTGACGTGGATCTCGACCGGTCAGTTGGGAATCGCCAAGGGGGTGCTGCGCCGCACGCTAAAGGCGCTCCGGCCGGCGTTGCGCAGCGGCACACCGGTCGTCGTCCTGGAACCGAGTTGCGCCGCCGTCTTCCGATCGGATCTGCCCGAGTTGCTGCACGGCGACGAGGACGCACACCGGTTGTCCCAACAGACAAGGACATTGGGCGAGCTGCTGCGTGAGCACGCACCCGACTGGCGACCGCGCCCCGGCGAACGCGCGGCGATCATTCAGCCGCACTGCCATCAGCACGCCGTGCTGGGAGTGGATCGGGAGCGTGAAGCGCTGGAGCGTTCCGGTGTCAAGACATCGGTCCTCGACGCCGGATGCTGCGGCCTGGCTGGTAATTTCGGCTTCGAGCGAGGTCACTACGAGCTATCGGTGGCCTGCGCCGAAGACGCCCTGATGCCCGCGATCCGCGCCGCCGACCGCTCGACGATCGTCGTCGCCGACGGGTTCAGCTGCCGTACCCAGATCGGCCATCTCCAGCCCGACTGCGCGCCCCGTCACACCGCCGAGGTCCTCGCCGCGACGCTGCCGCACCGCACCTCGTCATGATCGGCTCCGCATTGGTGCTCGGTCCGCCGACCGTGGCGGTCTACCGGTTTCCCACGCCGGCAACGGAGTCCGACGGCACCCTGGACTGGGATGCGACCGTCGCCGTCGTCGTGCGGGTATCTGCCGGTGGACAGGAGGGGCTGGGCTGGACCTACAGCGGATCCGGCGCGGCCGCCGTGGTCAAGGACCAGTTGGAGCCCGCGATCGCCGGCCGGGATCCTCTCGACCTCGCCGGCGCGTGGGCGGCGATGCACCGTGCCTGCCGCAACATCGGCAGCAAGGGCATGGCCATGCAGGCCATCAGTGCCGTCGACGTGGCCCTGTGGGACCTCAAAGCCCGCAACCTCGGCGTTCCGATCACCGTGCTGATGGGAAAGGTCCGGGACCGGGTCCCGATCTACGGCTCGGGCGGCTTCATCTCGTCGAGCACCGACGTACTCGCTGAGGACGTCGCCGCCTGGAAGGCCGCCGGTTGCGCCGCGGTCAAGATCAAGATCGGCAAGGACGGCGGCGGCGATCCGGAATGGGACCTGCGCCGCGTCGAGACGCTACGCGAACTTGCCGGATCCGATGTCCGCCTGATGGTCGACGCCAACGGCGCCTACCGAATCGGACAGGCCCGCCGGGTCGGAGCCGAACTGGACTCGCGGGGCGTCTGCTGGTTCGAGGAACCGGTCAGTAGCGACGACACGGCGGGACTGGCGTCCGTCCGCGCGGCCTGTGGCGCCGATGTCACCGCCGGGGAATACATCAGCGACGTCTACGACGCCGCCGATCTGGCGCCGGTCGTCAGCTGTCTGCAACTCGACGCCACTCGGTGCGGCGGCTATACCGGCTTCCTGCGCTGTGCGGCCGTTGCGGCGGCGAATAATTTGGACGTGTCCTGCCACTGCGCTCCGGCCCTGCATGCACCGGTGGCCGCGGCTCTCCCGCACCTGCGCCACATCGAATGGTTCACCGACCATGTTCGGCTCGAACCGCACCTCGTCGATGGAACACCGTGCGCGAGGGAAGGGGCGCTGCACCTCGCCATCCGGTCCGCCGGCCACGGCATGACCCTGGCCGGCGGTGCCGAGGACTACCTCGTGTCGCGGTCGCCCGCCTGACGGCCGCCCGGCCGAACGCCGTGCCCCACCGCCGCCAGAACGGCGGCTCCCCCTGCCGCCGCGGCCAACGGGGCGGCGTGCTCCCGCAGCCACCATTGCGGACTGTGCGCCAACGACCTGTCATCGAAGGTCCCGTGGGCTCCGTGATCGCCCCCCGGCCGGTCGTCACGCGGCTCCCACAGATTCGCCGGATGCCCCAAGTCCGAGGCGTCGGTCTGCTGCGACCCGTACCCGGTCCGGGAAAGGTATCGATCCAGCACCGCGGGGGCGAGCCGTTGCCCTAACAACGTCGCGACCGTGCTGGTGCCGACCCAGAACTGTTTGCGCCGTGGATGATTGGCCGCGTACAAAACTGCGCGGGCCGCAACCTCGGGTTGATAGATCGGCGGAACCGGCTGCGGGTGCCGCGGCAGCCGGGACAACACCCAGGAAAACTGAGGGGTGTTGACCGCCGGCATCTGCACCACGGTGACGTGAACGTTGCTTCCATCGTGCATCAACTCGGTGCGCAGCGACTCAGTGAATCCGTTGACGGCGTGTTTGGCGCCGCAATAGGCGGACTGCAGGGGTATCGCGCGTGCCCCCAGCGCCGAGCCGACCTGAACGATTGACCCCCGGTCCCGGGGGCGCATCCGGCGCAGTGCGGCGTGAGTCCCGAAGACGAAGCCGAGGTAGGTCACCTCGGTGACCCGCTTGAACTCCTCCGGGGTGATCTGATCGAAAGGCGCGAAGACTGATGTGAACGCGTCATTGACCCAGATGTCGATGGGACCTAGATCCCGTTCGACGGCCTCGGCGGCAGCGTCGACCTGCCGATAGTCCGAAACGTCGGTGGGGATGGGCATCGCGCGCCCACCGCCGTGCTCGACCTCGTCAGCGGCGGCCGCCAGACCCTCATGGCCGCGGGCCAGCAGCGCCACCCGGGCGCCCTGTCGGCCGAAGAGCCGGGCCACCGCCCTTCCGATACCCGCGCTGGCACCGGTGACGACGACGGTCTTTCCGTGTAGCGATTTGCTCACAGACTGTCTCACAATTTCCTCTCCTGCAACGTTTCCTGTTGCCGTTCGGTGGTTGTCATATCCGCTTCGGTATGGCGCGCCAGCGTGCTCGAGGCCTCGAAGAGCAGGGCGTGCACGAAGGCCTGCGGAAGGTTGCCGCGCAACTGCCGCTGCCGGATGTCGTACTCCTCCGAGAACAGCCCGGGTGTTCCGCAACCGGCCCGATTGCGCTCGAAGTACCGGAACGCCTCGACGGTTCTGCCTTGCTGAAGTGAGGCCAGGGCCATCACGAATCCGCACAACAGAAAGGCGCTATCGGTCGAGCCGAGGCCCTTCTCGGGCCGGTAACGGTAGACGTAGTGGTCGCGACTCAATTCCCGCTTGACGGCGCGGTAGGTCGCCACCGAGCACGGATCATCGCCAGGCAGGGCCCCGCGGACCGCGGGCAGCAGCAGGGCTCCGTCGACCCGCGGATCGTCGCGGGCGCGCTGCCACCGTCCGCTGGGGTGCCGGCACGTCGAGGCGGTGTCGGCGACGATCGAGTCGGCCAGCTCAAGTGATCGGCGCGCTGAGGCGCAGATTCCCGCTTCCGCCGCCGCCCGTAATCCGGCCGCGCAGGCCAGGCGGGAGTGCGTCCAGTGGCGTGCGTCGAGTTCCCAGATTCCGGCATCGGGCCGGTCGACGCATCGGTCGATGGTGCCGACCGCGAGGTCGACGGCGCGGCGCGCGTCGCGGTCGAATCTGTCGTGACGGGCCGCCGCGGCGAACAACAGGAGCGCTTCACCAAAGATGTCGAGCTGGAACTGTTTGCGGACGTGGTTTCCGGCCAGGTCGTAACCGCCCGGATAGCCGGACAGGGCGAGGCGTCGCTGCTCGGGCACCGCACCACCGGCCACGGTGTAGGCGGGCATCAGATCCGGGCCGTCGGCCAGGAGCCTTCCAGATACGAATTTCACTGCGCTGTCGAGCAATTCATGCGGACCGTCGGCAGCCACGGCGAGACCGGCGTAACACTGATCCCGAATCCAGGCGTAACGGTAGTCGTAATTGGCTCCCTCGTCGGCGCGTTCGGGAAGGCTCATCGTCGCGGCGGCGACCATTGCGCCGGTCTGGGCGGTCATCCCGCGCATCACTGCATAGCTGTGCGTGGCATCCCGCGGGGCTGCTGTCGGCCCGAGCACCGGAACAGCCTCCTTCCATACTTTTTCGGTCTCGGCCCACAGCGCCGCGGCCGCCGGGGGACGGTCGGCCAACTCGTGCGCGGACAACTCCAGCACCAGGTCCATCTGCTGGCCCTCGCCCACGACAACGGTGGTGTCCAGCGCCCGGCTAGTCGCATCATCTCCGGTGACCACGACCCACGGGGCCCCCGACCAACGCATCCGCATCGCTCCGAGCGACGCCTCCCAGCAGTCCTCGCCGTCCCGACGACGCGGGTCCCGCATGCGATCGCAGCCAAATCCGGCGCCCGGTTGGAGCCGAATCGCCAGATGCGCGTCCCCGCGAATCGCCTCGATGCGGCGAAGCAGGACCACCTCGTCGGGCCGACCCGGAAAAGCCAGCGCCTCCCGGCATTCGATGATCGCCGACGAGGTGACCCACCGCGAACGCCAGATCAGCGAGCGATCCTCGTAATACCCGCCCCATACGCACGGCTCCAGCGGCGTGACGGCGTATCGCCCCGGCGCGCCGATGAGCTCACCGAACACCGCGTCACTGTCCCAGTTCGGAGCGCACATCCAGGCGATATCGCCGTGTGGTCCGATCAGCGCCCCACGTTCGCCGTCGGCGATGAATCCGTAGTCCCTAAGGGTCCACGGTCTGGCGGCCGCGTTCAGCGCGTCCGACTCCCGAGATGACGGGTAAGCACTCACAGGTCAGGGTTACCCGCCGCCGCTGTCCGACACTGCTCGCCTTCGATACTGCGCGCCGGACCACAAATGTTTGGGGCCGGGCGTTTCCCAACGCGTTGTGCAGAAGCGTCGAAAGCCTTTGCAGGAGTCGCCGGAACGAGATGCACTATGGGTAGTCCTACTGTTCAGAACGTTCTCGGGCTTCGTTCGCCCGGGCCGCTGCGCGTGCACTCTCCGCCTCGGCTTCCTTCTTTGCCGCTTCCCGCTCGGAGTCGGCCTTGTCCTGCTGAGCCTGGCCTTCGCGATAAAGATCTTCTCGATCGGCGGCCTTGCCGGCCGCCTCCTTCGCCTTGCCCTTGACTTCTTCCACAACGCCCTCGACCAATTCCGCGACGATGTTCTTCCGGCTTCCTTGATCTGATTTGCGCTCTGCCATGGCGTCGTTTCCCTTCGTGATCAAACGCATGAGCCTCAGAGCCTCGGCCGCAGTTTCTGTCAGGCAGGACATCCGAGTCATGCTCGATTTCGTGTCGCCTTTGTCGGCAACCCCTCGTGAAGGCTTCCCGCCGAATAGCGGATCAAAACCGTCGGGCAGCGAGGCCTCGCGCCGGAGATCCCATCACCAAGACGGCGACCCCTACCGTTCGGATCGCCAAGGAGCACTGGGGTGTTGGTTACGGCGTCGACTATCCAGATCCTCGCTGGAGACCCCCGAAGGCGACCACAACCACAACCCCGAGTTCCGATCGCAACCAACAACAATCGAGCACAGAATCGCCCGTTTCCGGCATCGACCAGGGGGCCGGCATCGGCGAAGGCGAGACAGCGTCGGGCAATCCGGGGGTCCACAGAACGGTGACGGTGATCGAGACGTTGATCCGGGATGACCGTTTACCCGTGGCGTCGGAAGGGAATGCCTATCGGCGTCCAACCGGATCCGTCGCCGTCGAGCGAGGAGGTGCCCACAATGCCGAACCCGTCGATCAAGGACGAGGAAATGTACGAGGAGTTGCGTCGGCATGGCGAGTCGAAAGAGAAAGCTGCCCGGATCTCCAATGCCGCTGCGGCAAGAGGCAAGTCGGCGATCGGAAAGAAAGGAGGGAAGGCCGGCTCCTACGACAGTTGGACGGTGCCCGAATTGAAGCGGCGCGCCAAGGAATTGGGACTCTCCGGATACTCGCGGTTGGTCAAGGACGAGTTGATCGCCGAGCTCCGCAACCACTGAATTGCGAACCGACCGCCACCCTGGCCGCCGTCGTTGAGTCCGCCGATGTGACGGGTGGGTGGTGACCGGGTTGATCTTGCCGAGCTAACGGGACTCGAATCCCTCACTCCCACAACGCCAGGAACGTGAACAACCCCTGAACATGAAGTTCAGGGGTATTTTTGGCCTGTAGTTTGGTGTCGTGGTGGCCGTAAGTGTCGTCAGGGTTGTCGTCAAAATTGTCGTAGGGACTGCCCGGCGGTTCCCGGCACCGTAGTCGGTGGCTTACGGACCCAGCAGAGCCAGCGGGACCACCCCTATGCCGTCGGGCCGACGGTAAGCGTTCGGCCCGGTATTGACGACGACGGCGTCGAGCAGGTCGACGCCGAGGCGGTCCGCCAGCCAGCGCAGGTGCGCGATATCGCGATCGCCGACTGTTGCGGACAGTTTCACCTCGACGGCAACCACCTTGCCGTCGTCGCGCACCAACACGAGATCGATTTCGTGGTCGCCATTGCGCGTTCGGAGGTGGCCGACGGTCGTCTCTGCGGCCTGAGCCGCCACACGTAAACAAAGCGTGGCCAAGGACTCGAAGAGATGGCCCAGCATTCCGCCGGCTTGGGGCCCGATCGGCTTGCCGTCGCCGCTGAGAAGAGCATCAACCGACAAGCCGAGGAGGCGCGCCGCCAATGCTGGATCGGCCAAGCGGTGCTTCGGGCTTTGGGCTAAACGCGCCAATGGGTTTCCCGGTGCCCCCCGGGCAGGCACCGGATCGAGCAGCCAGAGCTGAGTGAGCACGTCTCGGTAGGCGGCAGTCGTTGAACGCGCTGGCTTGTCGCTCACTCCAGCGGTTGCCGCGTCGAGCACACTGGTGTATCCGGCTGTCGTGGATGTGGCTGCAGCGTAGGCACGCAACCAACCCAACATTGCGTCAGGCTTGCGCACAGGCAATCCCTGCTCGGGCACGTCTCGATCAACGGCGTTGTGCAGGTAGGAATCGAGCTGGAACTTCAGCGCCCGGGTACTGAGACTTCGCATGCCGGGGAATCCCGACGCGACGATCTCATGCGCGTAATTGGCCAACCTCACGTCCGTCGTCCCCGCAAGGGGCAGCCGGCTGCCAGTAAGCAACTCGCTGAGACTGACCGTTGGTGAGGCGACGGCCCGCTCTGACAACGTCATCGGTCGCATACGCAGTCGGCCGACACGCCCGGCACCGGAATGGGAAGCGCCCCCGTGGCGGGGCGATGCGCTGCCGGCAAGCAGAAACTGCCCACCGGTCGGATCATCGTCGACAGCACGCCGCACGACGTCCCAGACCGCCGGTACCTTCTGCCACTCGTCGACGAGCAGTGGCCGCGCTCGCTTCAACAGCAGACCGGGGTCGGCGTGCACTGCCTCCAGGTTGGCCTTTGCATCGAGCCTGAGCAGGCTGAGGACCCGCTGCTCGGCCATTGTCGTCTTCCCTACGGCTTTCTTGAATCAGACAAATAGCAGGCCCCGAATCATCCAATTAGCCTATCGACGAGACGAACGGCTCGAGCGTGCCCGCAGCGTCGCCGTTTTCCCTGGTGGAGCTAAGGGGACTCGAACCCTGACCCCCACACTGCAGGCCCGGGCAAAACCCCTGAACAGGCAGTTGAGGGCGGTTATCGCCGTGTAGTTGGTGTCGTGGAGGCCGTAACCGTCGTCACGGTTGTCGTCAGAATTGCCGTCGACCGTCAGGCGGCGGGATGATCCCCTTGATGGAGTTTCTCGGCGATCCAGACCTTGATCAGCGACTGGCGAGTCACGCCGAGACGGGTTGCCTCACGGTCAAGTTCGGCGACCATCCACGCCGGGAAGTCCACGTTCACCCGTCGGTGTTCCTCACCGGGCCGCCGCGCCCGAGCGGTATCCAAAGCCGCGGCCATGTCCTCGCCGGCATCGAATCGTTCGTCGAATTCCTTAGCCTTCATAAAGTGCCACCTCGTTCTCTCTGGACGGGCGTACCGAAATGATCCGGATGCGTTCATCTCGGTAGGTCACGACCGCCGACCAAACCTTGCCACCGACCTGACCGATCACCATCCACCGAGGCTCATCCGTCGTCCGCGCCGGAACCTCGATGCGGTGCGTATCCCGCCACAGTGTTTGCGCCTCGGTGAAATCGATGCCGTGCTTGAGCAGATTTGCCTCACTGCTGGCGGGATCAAACTCGAACTCCGGCATGTATGGAAATCACACCTAAACT
>ERZ795053.1614-NODE-1614-length-28489-cov-6.646198_pt1 | contig 28489 bp, 15 predicted proteins | sample MGYA00375137_ERZ795053 | MGnify/ENA primary metagenome ERZ795053 (study PRJEB30182, sample SAMN05720284) | activated sludge metagenome | isolation source: Anaerobic digester | place: Hong Kong | collected 2014-12-17 ...
CGAATGGTCGATGCCGCGAGGCTGAAGCTGGAGTACTTCGATGTGCCGCCAAACCAGGTCGACCGGCTGAAAGATGCCTTGTCGCCGGAAAAGACAGTTCAGATCCACTCCCCGGCCGACGGCATTGTCGCCGACAAGATGGCGCTCGAAGGCATGCGCATCATGCCCGGGATGCGGCTCTTTACCATCGCCGACCTTTCCCGGGTCTGGGTATTCGTGGACATTTACGAGTACCAGCTTCCATGGGTTCACGTTGGCCAGGCAGCGACGATGACGTTGCCATACATTCCTGAGAAGGTCTTTCGAGGCGAGGTCGCGTACGTCTACCCGTACCTGCAAAAGCAGACACGCGTCATCAAGGTCCGACTTGAGTTTCCCAACCCGACGATGGAACTCAAGCCCGACATGTATGCCAATGTGGTCCTTGAGGGATTACTTAAGGACGACGCGGTGTTGGTGCCACGAGAGGGGTTCATCGATTCGGGCATGCGAAAAGTCGCTTTCGTCGACCGTGGGAAGGGTAAGTATCAGCCCCGCGATATTCAGGTTGGTGTCGAAGGCGAGGGCGGCACTGTTGAGGTGCTCGTCGGCCTTGAACCCGGGGATGTTGTGGTTACTTCGGGGCAATTCCTGCTCGATTCGGAGAGCAAGCTGAAAGAAGCCGTGGCAAAGATGATGGAGCCAACGAAGGCGATTCCAAAGACCGATGTGGCGGACGCTTCGGCGCCGACTGGCGCCACTCAGCATTCGAGAATTCCTGCCGATGCGAGATACGCCTGCCCAATGGACACGCACCCAGACGAGCAGGATGCGGCGAAGCGCGGCGCCTACTTCTCGAGAGAGCCGGGCGAATGTCCCTTGTGTGGAATGACGCTCAAACCCCTAGAGGAGATGGAATGGACTCGTGCCCTGATTGCGGCGGACGGCGGGGACGTCGCCTATACGTGTCCGAGACACCCTCACGTTTTCTCGAAATCGCCCGGAGAATGCCCGATCTGCAACGACAAGCTGCAGCCCTTCAAGGCGATGTACACATGTCGAGATCCGAAACACGCCAAACAGACAAGTGGCCACCAAGCCGATTGCCCGGAATGCGGCGAGCCGATGGCGGTACTCCGTGGTCCCTGGTTGGGAAAGACTATGGTGGAATCGAGCCCTGTCGGCGACGCAGCTACTAAAGAATTGGCATCGTTGGCGGCCTCTGAAGACGCTCTAACCATCCCGCCCGATGCGCGATTCGTGTGCCCGATGCAGGAGTGCTGGCAATTCGCACCGACTGAAGGCCGTTGTCCAACCTGCGGAATGAACCTAAAGCCCATTGAACAGGTCGAATGGGCTGCGGGCCTTATTCGAGCCGTGTCGGACAAGGGCCGATTCGTGTGTCCAATGCACGCCGATCGAGCCACCAGCGACGAGCCGGGCACGTGTCCCATTTGCGCGATGCAGCTAATGCCAAGAGACCGGATTGTCGGCCTGGAAGGTGGGCGCGAATCAGCGGCTCAGCAGGTGGACTACCTGATGGAGCATTATCTCGCCATACAAGAGAGACTAGCCCGCGACAGCACAGCTGAAGTGGCCCTCCACGCGCTTGGCTTGATTGACGCGAGCGAGAAGCTGAGCGCCGCGCTCAAAGAGGACGCCTCACACGGAACAAAGGAACTACTGAACAGCGTGAAGGAACTTCGCGCGGCCGCGCTGAAGTTACGAGGTGCGGAGCTGTCTAACGATCGCGCGCAGCTGGCCCAGCTTGGAGGCGCCATGCGGACGATCATCGATTACCACCGGCCAGATCCCGATCGCTGGCCAACGCTCCATGTCTTTCGATGCCCGGTGGCCAACGCCGATTGGATTCAAACCACCGAAAAGAAAGCCAACCCTTTTTACGGCTTCAAGATGTTGGATTGCGGTGAACTTCAGGAAACAAAGTAGGGCGTTGTAAACACCATGATCGCACGAATCATTGAGTTCTGCTGCCGTAATCGGTTTCTGACATTCATCCTAACGTCATTTGTTGTCGCCGGCGGAATCTGGACGGTCTTCAACATCCGTCTCGACGCAATCCCGGATCTGTCGGATGTCCAGGTCATTGTGTTCACCGAGTACCCCGGTCAAGCGCCGCAGGTCGTCGAAGACCAGGTGACGTATCCGTTGACGACCGCGATGTTGGCCGTTCCGTATGCCAAAGTGGTCCGTGGATACTCCATGTTCGGGTATTCCTTCGTCTATATCATTTTCGAAGATGGGACCGACATCTACTGGGCGCGGTCCCGTGTTCTGGAGTACCTGAACTACGTCGCCGGCCGGATCCCAAAGGGCGTGACGCCACAGCTTGGCCCTGACGCTACGGGGGTAGGCTGGGTCTACGAGTACTCGCTTCGTAACGGCTACTACTGTCCGAAGCACCCGGAGGGTATGTATCAAGACCCCGAACAACCGGGACGATGGTTCGCTGCGCGCGAGGACGCACCGGAGCCGATCCGCGACCGACTCGATCGAGTCAGGATGTTCGACCATGGCGGTAAGTGTCCATGGGATGGCGAGTCGGAACTTGTCCTGGCAGAGTACGATCTTTCAGAATTACGGACTCTTCAGGATTGGTACCTGAGATACGAATTGACAGCGCTTGAAGGCGTTTCCGAAGTCGCCGGTGTCGGTGGATTTGTTCGACAGTATCAGGTTGTGGTCGATCCTGACAGGCTCCTGGCCTACAACATCCCACTCAATCAAGTGAAGATGGCCATCCAGCGGTCGAACAACGATGTCGGCGGCCGCGTGCTGGAAATGTCCGAGACCGAGTACATGGTGCGAGGGCGGGGGTACATTGCCTCATTGACCCCGGATCAGGTGAAGGAGGCACGGGATTCAGGCATTCCAATCGATCGTGTTAGAGCGCAGCAAGGCATTCGAGATCTTGAGCGAGTCGTCATTCGCGCTACTGATACCGGAACACCGGTCTACCTCCGGGATATCGCCGAAGTTCGGCTCGGCCCTGAGATGCGGCGCGGATTGGCTGAATCAGCGGGCGCAGGAGAAGTTGTCGGCGGCATCGTCGTGATGCGTTTCGGCGAGAATGCACTTCAGGTGATCCGCAACGTCAGGCACAAGATCGACGAGTTGAAGCAGGGATTGCCGGCGGGAGTGGACGTGGTCGCGGAATACGATCGATCTGCTCTCATCGAGCGCGCCGTGGAAACCCTGACGCACACACTGATCAAAGAGATGATCGTCGTGGGGCTCGTTTGCATCTTGTTCCTGCTGCATGCTCGTAGTGAACTGGTTGCGATCTTTGTGCTTCCAACCGGCGTGCTATGTGCACTGATCATCATGCACTGGATGGGTATCAATGCAAACATCATGAGCCTCGGCGGTATCGCGATCTCTATCGGCGTCATGGTCGACAGTTCTATCGTCATGGTGGAAAACTCCCACAAGCACCTTGATCGTGAGGAGGACCGAATCAAGGAGGAACTGGCAGCCGGACGAACGCCGGTCCATCGTCCACGTGCCGACCTCATCATCGAGGCGGCCAAGGAGGTCGGGCCGACCCTGTTTTTCTCCCTGCTGATTATCACCGTGAGTTTCTTGCCCATCTTTGTGCTCGGTGAGCAAAGCGGGAGGCTCTTCAAGCCTCTCGCATTTACCAAGACATTTGCGATGGCGGCGGCCTCCGTTCTTGCCATTACGATCATCCCGGTTCTCATGTTGTCGTTGATTACGTCCCGCGTCTTGCCGAAGGAGTGGGGATGGCGCCGCAATCTGTCCATCACGATTGGTGTCATGCTTCTTCCAGCAGCCTTGATCTGGGCTGCCCCGCTTGGTGGGTATGAACCGTATCGCCATTGGATCATGGTTGCATGGATCATTCTCGCGGGAATGCTGCTCGTGCCCCAGAAGATCTTCCACGAGCGCGTCAATCCCATCAGTAAGATCCTGCAATGGATATATAACCCTTTCTTCCGGTTCGCGATGGCATTTCGGAAGAGGCTTGTATTCGCGGCGATCCTTTTCGCATTCAGTGGATTGTTCCCGTTGGTTGGCACAAGAAACGTGCCGATTGTCGGTGCCGCACTCTCCCAATGGTTTCCGTCCCTGGACACGGCATTCCCAGGCTTAGGCAGAGAGTTCATGCCCCCTCTGGACGAGGGTGATCTCCTCTATATGCCAACAACCGATCCCGCGATCAGCATTACCAAGGCGCGCGAACTACTTCAACAGACCGACGCGATCATCGCGAGTTTTCCCGAAGTGCACCACGTTTTCGGCAAGATCGGCCGGGCCGAAACAGCGACCGACCCGGCGCCGCTGAGCATGGTGGAAACGACGATCATGCTTGAGCCCGACCGCGAAAAGTGGCGCAAGCGTCGATTCGATCGATGGTTTTCGTTCTTGCCCTCATGGGTGAAGGATTTGAGCGGCCTGTCAACGTTCTGGCCGGAAGAGCGGCCAATCACAGTCGACGAACTCTGTTACGGCTACGGAGAGGGAGACAATCACGTTTCGGGACTTAATGAGGCAGTCGCATTCCCTGGCGTCACCAATGCCTGGACCATGCCCATCAAGACTCGGATAGATATGCTTTCCACCGGCATCAAGACGCCCGTCGGCATCAAGATCATGGGTGATGACCTAGACGTGCTTTCCAGGCTCGCCGAGCGAATTTCCGCAGAGGTGCGCACGTTGCCGAACACACTGAGCGCCTATCCCGAGAAAACGGTCGGTGGCCTGTATGTGGATTTCAACATCGACCGTGACGAAGTGGCCAGATACGGCCTCACGGTAGCAGATGTTCAGGACGTAATTCTCTCCGCTATGGGAGGCATGAACGTCAGCTGGACTGTAGAGGGACTTGAGCGATATCCGATCAACCTGCGCTATAAGAGGGAGCTTCGTGACAACCTCCCGGCCCTTCGACGGACGCTCGTCGCCACTCCCGGCGGCGCACAGGTTCCCATTGTTCAACTCGCCAATGTTGAAATCGTGCCCGGTCCTCCGATGATCAAGAGCGAAAATGCGAGAAAGACCGCATGGATCTATGTGGACCTGACTACTTCGGATATTGTTGGTTGGATCGAGCGAGCAAAGGATCTCGTCCGTGACACAGTCCCGTTGCCAGCGGGGTACAACATTGTCTGGTCTGGCCAGTATGAATACATCCAGGCTGCCAATCGCCGTCTTGCCATTGCGGTTCCCGCCGCTGCCGCAGCAATTATCTTCTTGCTCTATCTGGGTACGCGGTCATGGTTCCGAACGATCCTGACCATGGTGACGTTTACATACACATTGGCCGGTGCATTCTGGTTCTTATACGTTCTCGATTACGACATGTCCTTAGCTGTTGTGGTTGGTCTGATTGCGTTGGCCGGTCTCGACGCCGAGACCAATCTCGTCATGTTGCTCTATCTGGATAATGTCTACGACACCGCAAAGGCAAATGGTCGCATGCGCCATTTTCAGGACCTGTGGGACGCGATTCACGAGGGGGCGGTCATGCGCATTCGCCCCAAGACCATGACAGTCGCAACGACATTCATGGGACTCGTCCCGTTGATGTGGGCGGAAGGTACCGGTGCTGACACGATGCGAAGACTCGCCGCACCGATGATCGGTGGATTGGCAACAAGTTTCTTTGGCGAACTCTTGGTCTTTCCTGCGATCTACTTTATTTACAAACGATTTTCCGAATTGAAGAGCGAGGGGAAGGACTATTGGCCGACCAAGAATAATACTGGCCCCGGCGATCAGGGCGGCACTCACGTTCCCGCGATAGCAACAAAGTAATTGGAATAATCGCAATCCGGCGCCTCTGGCTTTCGTAAGTAGCGTGTATGGCTTCAAAACTCGATCGCGGTCGAAGTGAGGTGCCAACGGCGGTCGATAGGCTGCTTTCGCGCTCGGATCGGATTGCCCCCGGGGCGATGTTCTTATGCGACTTGCCCCGTACTGTCGAAGAACTCAAACGACGCCAAATTCGTACCGCGCATGGCGACTCAATTCAAGTATCGGGTAGAATCGCGCTCATGAACGTTCTCCGCCCATGGCAACTCCTGTTGGTGACGCTGGCCGGCTGGATCAACCGGCAGCAGAATGACGTCATCGCCTTCATTCAGGAAGAGAATCGTATCCTCAAGAGCAAGCGCATGGGTAAACGGGGCCGATTCACCGACGACGAGCGAAGGCGCCTGGCGGTCAAGGGAAAGGTCCTCGGGCGCAAGGCCCCTCGGCAGTTCGCGTCGATCGTAACACCCGACACTATCCTGGCATGGCATCGAAAGCTCGTTGCCAAGAAGTGGGACTACAGCAGCAGACGCGGCCCCGGGCGGCCGCGCGTCGCGAACATAATTGCCGACTTGACGGTCCGCATGGCGAAGGAGAATCCAACCTGGGGACTCACGAGAATCATGGGAGCCCTCGCCAACCTCGGCCATGAGGTTTCTCGTGGAACGGTCTCCAATATTCTGAAGGCACATGGTATCGATCCGGCGCCCGAGCGCGGCAGACGAATGCCATGGTCCACCTTCCGCAAGGCACATTGGGAGTCGATGGCTGCAACCGATTTGTTCACGGTGGAGGTCTGGTCGAGATTCGGCCTGGTGCGCTATTACGTGCTTTTCTTCATCAGGTTGTCCAATCGGCGCGTGCACATCGCCGGCATCACACCTAATCCGGATGCGCGGTGGATCAAACAGATCGCTCGCAATGTGACCGATCCGGATTCCGGATTTCTGCTCGGGACTCGATACTTGATCATGGATCGTGAAATGATCTTCACTGCCGAGTACCGGGAATTCCTGAAGCGAGATGGCAACAAAGCCGTCCGGCTTCCACCGCGTTCGCCGAATTTGAACGCTTACGCGGAGCGGTATGTGCGCACTATCAAAGAAAGTTGCTTGAGCCGAATGATCTTCTTCGGAGAGCATTCGTTGCGATCAGCGATCAACGAATTCGTGCAACAATACCATCATGAACGAAATCACCAGAGCCTCCGTAATCGACTAATCGATCCCGCCGAAGTTGTCGGTATCGACATCGGCCCCATCGCATGTCGGCAACGGCTCGGCCGGCTCCTTCAGTACTACTATCGCCAAGCGGCGTAGCTCATCTCTGGCCGACCGACGGATATATTGTCAGGCGAGAATTCGTGCTCGCTGTGCGCACCGACCAATCCCTCGCGGCCGGCGTTGCCGTACATTCGTGACACTGCCGCCAGTGTCTTGATTCGCGTTTGAATTCCTGGACACTACGGGATGCCCTTGTGGCGCTGGCGGCGCGTGACGGCAGAAGCATGGCCCTCAAACGAGGCCTGGTTATCGTCTCTGGACTTTGGGGAACGTGCTATGCGACTTCCGCGATGCGCAACGCTTGTCGTGTGACGGGCAATGGTCTACGGCCGAGGCGAATAGCGCGATGTCAGCGGGCACCCAAAACCGGCCAACGATGGGCGGGTTCCGCGCGGCCACGGTGATTCGGGTTCTGCGAACAGTTTTTCACCGACAGCACCCTCAGAACGTGGTTGAAGGGTACTGTTAGCGAAAAACTGTTCGGGTTTGTTGGCCGGATTGAACCTGCCCACAAGTGGCCGGTTTCAACCCGCCCGGTGACAGCGCGAGCCCGAAACATTCCCTGACGCTTGATATATTGTCGTTACTTGACCTCACTCGGGTTCTCGAATCTAATACATGCATGGTCCTACGTGTCGCGATAGTTGCGATGGCATGCTGGTCTCTGCAGGTTGCTCCGGCGCTCTGCTTAGCGGGTGTGCTCACACATGACTGCCGCCCTGTATCATCGGGTGGATCATCCGACCATTGTTGCGATTCCTACGATGGACCAGTATCGGGGCCTTGCTCACACGAGAGCAACTGCAGTAGCGATCCATGCAGCGAAAAGCCGTTGATCAGAAACGGGATTGACGGCTCCCTGAATAACGTTCTTGCGATCCTCTTCACGCAGCCTCTTGGGATCCACAAATTTCTCGAAGAAGCCGGTTTTTTACGTAATCTACGCCAGCCATTGTCATACGTAATGACCGTAGCATATCACGCAAGTGACCTCCCCTTACGCGTCTAGCCTCCAATTCTAACCGATGATTTTGAAACGGTGATTTGCCGTAATTAATCGACTGCGCGCCGAATGGCGTGCCGGGTAGTACATTGGAGATGAATCGATCGTGAGTAAATTATGGCCCTCACGGGCTCGATATTTGGCGTTACTGTTATCCGTAATCGTCATCGGTTGCGCCACTGTGGATGCACGACGTGATTACGAGCAGACAAGAGGCGAAGTCGAGCGCGCCATCGGCTACTCCCCCGCATGTGATCCAGAGGCAGAGGACGAATTAGTTGATCGCACAGTCGATGCACTGCTTCAAGGTGGACTCACGTCCGACGAGGCTGTGAAGCTGGCTCTGCTCAACAACCCCCGAGCCCGTTCCATTTTGCTCCAAGTCGGCATGGCTCGTGCTGATGTGGTTCAGGCTGGTCTTTGGTCAAATCCGACGATCGGGTTTTCGTTCAACCTGCCAACCGGAGGCGGATCAAATCAATTCGGCATGAACTTGGCCCAGAACATCGCGGATTTATGGATGATTCCATCGCGAAGTCGCGCCGCGAATCAGGACCTAAAGATAACGACGCTTACTGCCGCCCAGGAATTGGTTTCATTGGCGGTGGACACGAAAGTCGCCTATTACAACACCCTTGCGGCTGATAGCGAATTGGCGATTACGCAAGACAACGTCTCGTTAACGCAGGAGTTACTTCGCATTACCAGTGCACGACTGGAAGCTGGTACTGTCGGTGCGCTCGACGTGAATCTCGCAAAAGGCCAAGCTCTACGTGCCGAAGTAGCTGCTCGATCGGCGCGATTGGAATCTGCGAGTTCGCGTCGCACACTGGCAGCGCTCCTCGGACTAACCACATTAGCACAAGAGATCGCGCTGTGCGAGACTCTGCCGAATCCTGTGGAAGATGACCTTCCGGTGGATCACTTTGTCGAAGTAGCGCTTGAATCGCGTCTTGACGTTCGGACGGCTCGCAACTCGGTAGACGCGGCGGCTGCACGGATCGAATATGAATTAGCCAAGGTGTTTCCTAGTGTTGAGATTGGACTTGAGGCTGAACATCAATCTCACCGGGCTCAGAGTGGACGCAAGTTGCTTGCCAACGCGGCAAGATCGACCATTGCCAACGGCCAGCTCACTGCGCCAGATATTGAGTCGCGTGGTCAACGAAGAATCGAAGACAGTCAGCGAATCGACGCAATACTTGGCCCGTCCCTTAGCCTGACGCTACCCATCTTTGACCAGAATCAGGCCCAAATTGCCAAAGCTCAAATGAGCTACTTGGAGAGCAAAGCGCTCTTGGATGGCTTGCAGCGATCGATCGTTCAGCATACGCGTGAAGCAGCCGATCGCCTTGCGACAGCGTGGAACGTCGCAACGCTATATCAAAGTGAAGTATTGCCGCAAGTGCGAGAAACGCTCGAACTTTCCCAGGCAACATATCAAGCGGGGCAGACCACGATATTAAACGTCATCGATGCACAACGGTCGCTGTTGGAGGCACGGCGCGCGAATGTCGCCGCCCTTCAGAATGCCGCTACGGCCGTTGCTGAGTTGGAGCGCGCGACAGCTCGTCCGGCGTCAGTTCTATTTCAAGAATCCGGCATGTCAAATCAGGCGACAACAACGCAACCATCGCATGGAGGCTGATGGGAGATGAATCGACAAGGACGCAGCTTGGCTGATCTGAAGCACCTTATCGCACTGGCGGCGCTGCTATTCATCGCGCCCGGCTGCCAAATGGAAACTGCGAATGGCGTCGCGTCGGCGACTGCGGAGGTTGCTGTCATGTTTTGCGAGTTCTTTGTCTCAGTGTTTAGGCAGTCGTTGGCTGCGTGGCTCTTCTGATCGAACGCGGACCAATTATCGACGGAGACTAGTTATGCACACCGAAACAAAACCGGGCACTAGACAAGAGACTTTGGTTGGATCGGCATTCTTGTTTACGCTAAGCACAGCGATCGTTGCGGGTCTCTTGGGCATGCAGCTAGGCTGCCGCAACGACAACTCTAATGCGCAATCCGACCAATCTACCGAGGCGAAATCAGACGGAGGTTCTGAGCACTCGGGACACGATCATGAGCACGGTGACAAAGGGCACTCGGATGAAGTCACGTTGACGGCTGACGCGATCAAGCGTTATGGAATCAACGTCGAATCGGCATCCTTGTACAAACTCAGCCCGAGCTTTATTGCGCCGGCCAGAGTGGCATTCAACGCAGAGGCCATCGCACACATTGGATCTACGCTGCCTGGCCGAGTGGTGGAGCTGTCCGTCAGGCTTGGCGACGTAGTGAACAAGGGTGACCTACTGCTCGTTGTGGAGAGCCCGCAATTGGCAGAGGCACAAAGCACTTACCTTTCGAAACTCATCGCTGCCGAGACGGCAAAGGCGACAGCAGAATTGGCGAAGAATGCGATGGATCGCGCGAGTCGTCTGTATGAGCAAAATCGCGGTATCGCCCTCGATGAGGTCCAAAAGCGTGAAATTGAGTTCAAGGCCGCTCAAGCTTCGGTGAGGACCGCCGAAGCAACGGCTGTCGCAGCAGAGAACACGCTACATGTGTTGGGAATGACGCAGGAATCCGTCAATGCAGTCCAACAATCACAAGAGGTCAACCCGCGATTTCCGATCGTTGCTCCGATTTCGGGCGAAGTCGTTGAACGGGAAGTGACCCTCGGTGAGCTTGTCAGCCCGGAGCGTGAACAGCTCATGGTGCTTGCCAACGTGGAGACGCTTTGGGTGCTGGCCGATGTGCCTGAGTCACACCTGCCCGAATTGGCGCTTGAAGCCAGGGCTTGGATTAACGCCGGCAGCCTCGACCCGCATCAGCATGAGGGCGAAGTTTCTTACGTGGCGCCCACGATTGATCCGAGGACCCGGACAGTTTCTGTACGGGTCGCGGTCGAGTGCGAGGATCGCTCGCTGAAACCAGGGATGTTTGTTGAGGTCCAGATCGCGTCGTCAAATCGTAATGCCCCTGACCTAACTCCGGTAATTGGGGTCCCTCAAGATGCGATTCAGACAGTTGAGGGAGAACCGAGTGTATTTGTGCCCGTGCCCGGCGAGGAAAATACGTTTGCAAGGCGCACGATATCTATCGGCAAGGCGGTTGCCGGGATAGTTCCGGTCTTGGCTGGACTTGTCGAAGGTGAGGCGTACGTGGCTTCAAACAGCTTCCTCTTGAAGGCTGACCTGGGTAAGGCAACGGCGGAACACCAGCATTGATCCTCAAGCGGTGAAGGAGAGCATCAAGTGCTCGAGAACATTCTACACTTTTCGATTCGGAATCGGTGGCTGATCGTGTTATTTACGATCATTGTCGCTGCGGTGGGCGCGTATTCACTTCTACATCTACCGATAGACGCGGTGCCGGACATCACAAATAACCAAGTGCAGATCAACACTGTCTATCCGGCACTTTCCCCAGTCGAGATCGAAAAGCAAGTTACGTTCCCGATTGAGATAGCCATGGCGGGAATTCCGGGGCTGCAATCCACGCGATCGCTATCACGCAACGGTTTTTCGCAAGTTACGGTGATCTTCGAAGACAACGTCGATATCTACTTTGCGCGCCAGCAAGTGTTCGAGCGGCTCGCACAGGCGGGCGAGAGTCTTCCCCCGGGAGCCGATCCGGTTATGGGGCCGATCGCGACCGGTCTGGGTGAAGTCTACATGTATACGGTCGAGTATGAGAACCCTCATGGGGATGGTGCAGATTTCCGCGATGGGAAGCCCGGATGGCAAAGTGACGGGTCCTATCTGACTCCCGAAAGCAGGCGGCTTCGTGGAGATGTGGAGCTAGTGACCTATCTTCGCGAGATCCAGGACTGGATCGTTCGGCTTCAGCTACAGACAGTCGCCGGAATCGCCGGCGTAGACTCAATTGGTGGCTACGTAAAGCAATACCACGTACAGCCCGATCCCCTAAAGTTGGTGAGTTACGGCCTGTCGTTCGGCGATGTCATCGACGCGCTTGAGAAGAACAACGTCAGCACTGGGGCGGGATATATCGAACACAAAGGCGAGATGTATATCGTCCGCGCCGCTGGACGGATCAATACGCTTGATGAGATTGAATCGATCATAGTCGGATCCCGAGGAGGCGTGCCGATCTACATTCGCGACATTGTCGCTCCAGGTGGAGTACGCATCGGGCGGGAGCTACGAACTGGATCCGCCAGCGAAAGCGGCGAAGAAGTCGTGGTCGGTACAGCCATCATGCGAATTGGCGAAAACAGTCGCATCGTGTCGGCGGCGGTGGATCGCAAGTTGCAGGATATTCAGCGCAGCCTGCCCCCCGGAATCCGGGCGAAGACAGTGCTCAACCGCACCAAGCTGGTGGATGCGACGATTCGCACTGTAGAGAAGAATCTGATCGAAGGCGCGATTCTCGTGATGGTTGTGCTCTTTCTGCTGCTCGGGAATTTTCGTGCTGCCCTGATCTGCGCGATGGCGATTCCCCTTTCGATGCTCATGGCGGCAATCGGTATGGTGCAGAACAAGGTAACCGGGAATCTGATGTCGCTCGGAGCAATTGACTTCGGACTGATCGTAGACGGTGCTGTGATCATTGTTGAGAACTGCGTTCGACGATTGGCAGAGGAACAGCATGCAAAGGGACGGCTTCTGACGCTACAAGAGCGACTCCATGTCGTTTTCGACGGTAGCAAGCAAGTACGAAGTGCGACTGCCTTCGGAGAGGCAATTATTACCGTCGTCTACGTGCCTATTCTCACTTTAACTGGCGTTGAGGGAAAGATGTTCCACCCGATGGCGCTTACGGTGATCTTCGCATTGGCCGGAGCGTTTGTTCTTTCATTGACATTTGTGCCAGCAATGGTCGCGATTCTTCTAAGGGGGCGTGTCAAGGAGAAGGAGGTCTTCGCCATACGATGGGCCAAAAGAGTTTATTCGCCAGTAGTGCATTGGGCGATTCGGGCTCGTTGGTGGGTCGTAACCGCGGCAGTGGGTTTGTTTGTGGGAAGCGTGGTGCTGTTCGAATCTCTAGGTCAGGAATTTGTGCCCAGACTTGACGAGAAGGATTTGGCGATGCACGCGTTGCGCATCCCCAGCACATCGCTGACTCAATCTCAGGAAATGCAATTTGATATCGAGAGTGCATTGGGCGAATTCCCGGAGGTCGCCTTCTTGTACTGCAAGATTGGCACGGCCGAGATGGCGACCGATCCCATGCCACAGAACGTGGCGGACGCCTTCGTGATCCTCAAATCGGAGGAAGAGTGGCGCAGTGAGGCCGAGTTGGACGACTTGATCGCCAAAAAGCAGGCGGAAATCGCAGCGTTGGGGGGACACCAAGAGGAAGAGCATGAGCATGAGGAGGAGCACGGCGAAATTCAGGCTGAGGGCCACAAAGGCAAGCTCGTTAAGCTGATTGAGCTCACCGTCAAGGCGCTTCCAGGCAACAATTACGAGTTCACTCAACCAATCGAGATGCGTTTTAACGAGTTGATCGCTGGAGTCCGCGGTGACGTGGTGGTCAAAGTGTATGGGGATGACTTCGACGCCATGCGCAAGACGGCCGACCAGGTCTTAGCGGTGTTGCAGACCGTGCGCGGCGCGGCGGATGCGCGCGTCGAACAGACTAGCGGCATGCCCGTACTAACGGTGGAAGTCGATCGATCGGCGATTGGGCGGTACGGGTTGAACGTGGCCGATGTTCAGGAAGTCGTGGCTGTGGCCATTGGTGGGAGCGAGGCTGGACTGGTATTCGAGGGCGACCGCCGATTTGATGTAGTTGTACGATTGCCTGAGAACCTGCGGGCAAAACCGGAAACCCTGGAGAGTCTCTGGGTGCCGCTTCCGACGCACGAAGAGAGCGCAAATTCCGTCATGCTCGCGTCGGCGTCGAGTCTCACCGGGCTGACGCCGCCACCAGCGGACATGGGATTTATCCCACTGGGTGACATTGCAAAAATTGAGATTTCAGAGGACACCAATCAGATCAGCCGCGAGAACGGAAAGCGCCGCATTTTTGTTCAGTGCAACGTACGTGGCCGCGACCTGGGATCGTTTGTGGCAGAAGCCCAGGAAAAGGTGAAAGCGGTGTCGCTGCCGCCCGGTGGCTGGATCGACTGGGGAGGTCAGTTTGAAAACCTCGTCGCGGCGAAGAAGCGATTAATTATCGTTGTGCCCATATGCTTCCTACTGATTTTCATTTTGCTGTTCAGTACATTCAAGAGCGCAAAGTACTCGCTTCTAGTTTTCAGCGCAGTACCGCTCGGGCTAACTGGTGGAATTGTTAGCCTTTGGCTTCGCAATATGCCGTTTTCGATCTCCGCTGCGGTGGGCTTCATCGCACTTTCCGGGGTGGCCGTCCTGAATGGCCTTGTGATGGTGACATTCATCAATCAGCTTCGAACCGAGGGTGCATCAAGAGATGAGGCCATCATTCAAGGCTCGCTGACGCGCCTTCGTCCTGTCTTGATGACAGCGCTTGTGGCGTCGTTTGGCTTTGTGCCTATGGCGATGGCGACTGGGACAGGTGCGGAGGTACAGCGCCCGCTTGCGACCGTGGTCATTGGTGGTCTTGTCACCAGTACGCTCTTAACGTTGATCGCTCTGCCGGCGCTCTATCGGATCTTCACTGGATGGGATCCAAGCGGTGCACCGGTTCCCGTGCGCCAAGCGTGGGAGAATGACGCGTCAGTTCTGGGCGATGAAGCGCCAGCATCGACGACGGATGGAAGTGCAGAACGGCCCGGTCCCGAGTCATGACGTGTCGATTCGTCTCTCGACGACCGTGATCGAATTTGCGGTTGCAACGGAGCAGCCGAGACTCATGTGATTGATTGTGGAGAACTTGGAGAATCTAAATGCGTACCGAAAAACTGAAGTGGATTGTCGTTGGCGTGTTTCTTGGGATCGGTGTGACCGCAAGTGTCTCACCTCTGTTCGCACAACCAGGAGCCGCCCAACCCGTCAAGAGTGCAACCGAGTATTTTGTAACAGGCGAAGGTGATAGCGCGCACCTCTGGGTGCGCGAAGGATCCAAGCTCCGTTGCGTTGGACACGGTGAATGTAAGGCACATGGTCATGCGGGACACGACGATCACCAACATGGCGAGAAAGAGGCGAAACACTAATCGAAAAAGGAACAGTCGCCGCGGCGGTGCAAGAACGAAGCCGCCTACGGTCTTCGAGCTGTTTGCTTGGTGGACACCGGTCTTGGTTATCGCGGTGCTAATGGATTGGCTGGTTATTCGTTACATCATTGTGCATCACGAGAGATACGGACACTGGGTCTGGCCATTTAATGGCATGCTCGTCACAGGTTTCTTGACCGCCGCGGCCTTGACGATTCCCGGCGTATGGATTTATTCCAAGCTGAAGAGTAGGTCTAAGTGAAGGCGCAAAGTTAGATAACCATGCATTTCTCAGACTGGAGCGCAGTCTAAAATGTCAGATTCGGATCGCGCGACCCGTGCGAAGAAGAGAAAGGGTACAGTTACGCAAATACTCACGATTCGGGGCATGGATTGCCCCGACGAGATCGCAGTCCTGCGTGATTGCCTCGCCGGCTTCGACGGGGTTGCCAATCTGTCGTTCAATTTGATGCGCTCGACCATGACCGTTGAGCACGATCCTGCCAGTATCAATGTCGATGACATCGTCAGTCGCGTAGCCGCGACGGGCATGAGAGCATCCATCGCCAATGATCAGTCTTTACGCGACGCGTCGAGTCAGGTTGCGGTTCCCCGAGGTCCATTCTGGACCGCGATTTCCGCAGGCGTGGCAACGATGCTCGGCGCCGGCTTTTCCCATGGCGCGTCGGCAAATGCGTTTGGCGCACCATGGCCGTCGATGATGGCCTACGCTATCGCAATTGGGGCCGCGTGGCGATACGTATTGCCCAATGCGTGGACCTCGCTACGAAGGGGGCGGCTTGATATGAACGTCCTCATGACAATTGCGGTCATCGGTGCCGTAGGTCTTGGCGAATGGTTGGAAGGTTCCACGGTCGCTTTCCTCTTTGCTGTGTCGCATCTGCTGGAGACGTGGAGCGTCAATCGTGCACGACGTGAGATCAACTCACTGATGGAATTAAGTCCGGAACGCGCGAACCTCGTATCGGAAGATGGGACTGAGATGGAACTGCCCATCGATAAGGTTGACGTTGGCCGTAAAATCATCGTGCGACCGGGCGAGAGGGTGCCATTGGACGGTACAGTATCAGAGGGTGCAACGACGATTAATCAGGCGTACATAACTGGAGAATCGGTTCCAGTCGCAAAGAAACAAGGGGACGAAGTTTTTGCCGGAACTATCAACCAGGACGGCGCCGTAACCGTCGAGGTATCAAAGGCTGCCGGCAATACGGTGCTTGCGGGTGTGATTCGCCTGATCGAGCAGGCGCAATCGCGTCGGTCACGCTCCGAGCAATTCGTCGAGTCGTTCGCCCGTTACTACACGCCGGCGGTTGTTGCAGGCGCGCTGTTACTAATTGCGATTCCGCCAATCCTCTTGAATGCACCCTGGTCAACTTGGTTCTACCGATCGCTTGTATTGCTCGTAATTGCATGTCCTTGCGCGCTGGTGATTTCGACGCCGGTGTCCGTCGTGAGCGCCTTAGCGGCTTCCGCTCGCAACGGCGTCCTGATCAAAGGGGGGGAGTTCCTGGAAGCTGTTGGTAAGGCTCGCGTCGTCGCAATCGACAAGACCGGCACGCTTACGCATGGCAATTCTGTGGTTCAAGAGCTTATCCCGCTTGGAGGGAGTACGCAGGAGGAACTCCTGATGATCTCAGCCGCCATAGAGCAACGAAGTGAACACTCCATTGCGCGCGCGATTGTGGGCCATGCGGAGCGTCGCGCGATCCTACCTCGACCGTGCGGTGATTTTCAGGCGATCCGAGGAAAGGGTGTACAGGCAACAGTCAATGGCAATCGATACTTCATAGGCAACCATCGACTGCTGGAGGACAACGATGTCTGTACGGACGAGATGCATGGCGTCATGATCGAACACGAGGATTGCGACCATACGGTCGTAGGTGTTGCCTGTGAAGAACGGCCAATCGGCGTGATATTACTCGCGGACGGCCTCCGCGATGAAGCGGCGGATGCAATCCGCGCACTCCACACCGTAGGAATCGAGAAGGTCATCATGCTGACAGGTGACAATGCCGGGACAGCCAATGCGATCGCCAAGAAATGTGGCAATATCGAGCCGCGCGCCGAATTGCTTCCTGCGGACAAGGTCACGGCCGTTGAGGAGCTACGTGAGACTTATGGTCAAGTGATCATGGTCGGTGACGGGATCAACGACGCTCCGGCCTTGGCATCGGCAAATGTTGGGATCGCCATGGGGGCTGGAGGCACGGACGCCGCACTGGAAACCGCAGACATCGCACTGATGACGGACAATCTAAGTAAGCTGCCGTGGCTTCTGAAGCACAGCCAGCGTACCAAAGGGATTATTGTTCAGAACATCGCGCTGTCGCTTGGTATCAAGGCTGTTTTCCTGTGTCTTGCGATTCCAGGACTCGCCAACCTCTGGATGGCGATCGCGGCAGATATGGGAGCTTCATTGCTCGTAACGGTTAACGGACTTCGTCTTCTGAGACCAGGTCGTCAAGTCTGAGGATTTGCCCCGAAACAATAGACGATGACGGGGGAGGGTGTTACAATTGCGGGTGATGTTCCCGGTATCGGTTAGACTCATCATGATTTGCTTGCTTGTCGGGCCGCCCGCGCTCTGCAAAGCGGGTGTCTTAACATCGTGCTGTGAGCGCGGTTCGCACGAAGTCACCTCATGTGCGGATGACTCCCCTTGTTGCGATGGCTACGATTGGATCGCCGATAAAGGGAATGACCAGGGAAGCCCAGGTCAGGATTCGAAGCATCGCTCATGCGGCCAATGCGCTGATGTATGCGCCGGCCCAGCCAAGACCTGCGATGAGGCGCGTGTCGAAAGCCCGTTTCAGCTCATTCTTCACTTCAGCGATTATCTGGAGTTTGCTTCCTCCGGCTCGTTTTTCAAGTACTCCCGCGCGAATCCAAGTCAGATGCCCAAGCTCCCATTTCCAGCGTCTGACGTCCCCCTACTAATCTGATTCAGCCTGTCATCATCGGCAGGTTATTGCCAGGGTTCCGTCGCGCGCCGACATCGCGCGCAGCTTGATCCTATGGCCCCGTGGCATCTGTGACGCGTAGTTATTCAAGTCCGTATGACGATTTGAACCCTCTGGAGGTTGACTCATGCGCAATACATTTTTCGCAAGTGGGAGACTGCTTGCCTTGTTTTCGCTTCTGCTTCTGTTGATGGCCTGTGAGCAGGAGACAGTGAATAGTCAAGGAAAAGAAGGCCAGCAAGAGTCGAGGTCCATGAATGGCGCCGGTCCATTGGGTCCGGCATCCAGCCCCATTCCGCCAACGCTTGAAAAGGGGTGGTGCGGCGGACATGGTGTGCCGGAATCAGTTTGCACACAATGCAATTCATCGCTGGTCCCCAAATTCAAGGAATCCGGAGATTGGTGCGCGGAGCATGAACGTCCGGAAACGCAGTGCACGATCTGTCATCCGGAAGTCAAGGCCCGATGGGCGGCGCTCAACCCCGAACGCACGGCGCCGACACAGTCGCCCGAAGGTCGAACCGGGAGCAACAGTGGCGTAATGGGTCCATCCGCGAGCCCCATCAAACCAACGCTCGGCAAGGGCTGGTGCGGCGGTCACGGTGTTCCCGAGTCAGTTTGCACGCGATGTAACAGCTCGCTGATTCCCACATTCAAGGAAGCGGGCGACTGGTGTGATGAGCACGGGTTGCCCGAATCACAATGCGTTGTTTGTCATCCGGAAGTTGCCGCGGAATGGAAGAAACTCGATCCGTCCGCGTCAACCGGTCATAGCCAGGATGATTCGACCGGTGCGGGATTGGTCCCCTTCAAGGAGGACGCCGAATCCCATTTCGCCGGCGCGTGGTGCCCGGAGCACGGCGTTCCCGAATCGGTTTGCACACGATGCAACAGTGCGCTGATCGCCGGATTCAAAGCAGCAAACGATTGGTGCGGCGAACATGGGCTTCCGGAGTCTCAATGTTCAATCTGCAACCCAGGCGTGCGCGAGAAATGGGCGGCGATGCGTCCAGATTCGTTCGCAGCAGGCGATAGTGAGTTGAAGGAAATCCTGTTGAAGCGATCGCCCCGCTTGCTCACGGGGACCAGCGACCCGCTGTGTCAGGTGGAGACGTTGCGCGTTGGCTTTCTAGACCGCAGCATCGTTCGCAAAGCGGGAATCAAAGTCGAGCGCGTCGCGCGGCGGCTTATGTCGGCAACGATCGAGGTTCCGGCGGAAGTGGAATTCGATGCAACCCGCCTGACGCGATTGACGCCGCTGGTCGCGGGCGTTGTTCGAGAAGTTCCCGTCGAGCTTGGGAGCAACGTCCAAGCTGGAGATCGACTCGCCGTGATTGATAGCCCGATGTTGGGCGAAGCCAAGAGCGTATACATCGAACGTTCGCAGAATCTAAAGCTGGCGAATGCCGACCTCGACCGAGTCGACACAATCTCTCAAGGAACACGACGCATGTTGGAGGTGTGTACCAGAGATGCAAAGTCCAGCCAGATTCTCGAAGCGTTGAACGATTCGCCCGTCGGTGAATCCAAAGCCAAGCTGCTCAGGGCGCATGCGTCTTTGCAACTTGCTCGATCTGACGCAGTACGGGCGACGACGCTTCAACAGAGAAAACTCAACAGTGAGCGGGATTTTGACGCCGCCCAGAGTGCGCTTGCCGCGGCAGAAGCGGATTTCGTAGCGATTCGTGAGGAGGTTCATTTCAATGCGGAACAGGCTCGCCTTACGGCCCATCGCGCCGTGGAAGTCGCGCGCGCCGCATTGGAAGCCGCGAAGCGAAAACTCCACATCCTCGGATTGAGCAAGGACCAGATTGACCAAATCGGGAGTGAATCGCAAGAAACGCTCTCCAAGTTTGAACTCCGAAGTCCAGTGGCCGGCCGCATCGTCGAACGGCGCGTGTCTGTCGGCGAGTTTGTCGATACGGCGAGCATACTGTTTGTCGTCGTCGACACGTCGGAGATGTGGCTGATGGCTGACGTCTATGAACGTAACCTTCCCCAATTGCGGGTTGGCCTTGCGACACTCTTTTCTGTCGACGGGATGCCCGGCGCGAGTTTCGGAGGAAACATCACATGGATCAGCAGCCAGGTGGATGACCGAACACGGACGGTTCGACTTCGCGCTGATTTGCCGAACCCTGAAGGACTCCTGCGGGCCAAGATGTTTGGATTGGGGAGGATCATTCTTCACGACAATGAGCGAGTTGTAGGAGTCCCCGTCGACGCCGTTCAGACCGACGGCTGTTGTCAGCTTGTGTTCGTCGAGGAATCCGAGACCGTTTTCCAACCTCGCAAGGTCGTCCTCGGGGCTGAAGCAAACGGATTCGTGGAGGTCCTCAAGGGGCTTGACGAAGGCGAAGTCGTTGCCAGTGCCGGCAGTTTTCTGATGAAGACGGAAATCCTAAAAGGCAGCATCGGCGCCGGGTGCTGCGAAGTTGACCCGGGAAGGTAATTTCGCATGTTGAATGCAATCATCGACTGGTCGCTTAGGTACCGCTTTCTCGTTCTTGCACTGACTGGTCTGCTTATTGTCACCGGCATCTACTCGGCTTCACAGCTGCCCGTGGATGCATTTCCCGATACAACGCCGGTTCAAGTGCAAATCAATACGGTTGCGCCCGCGCTGACGCCACTTGAAATCGAACAGCAGATCACGTTTCCCGTGGAGCAGTCGATCAGTGGGCTGAAATCATTGAAAGAGGTCCGGTCGATATCGAAATTCGGGCTTTCGCAAGTCACCGTCTTATTCGAGGACGGCGTCGATATTTACTTCGCGAGACAACTCGTGATGGAGCGGCTTGGAACGGCTGATCTACCTGAAGGGCTTCCCAGCCCAATAATGGGGCCGGTGGCGACCGGGCTTGGCGAGGTCTATCACTACATTCTGACAAGTCAGACACACAGCCTGAGCGAACTGCGGACGATACAGGATTGGATCATCAAACCGCAATTGCGAAGCGTATCCGGTGTGGCGGAGGTCAATAGTTGGGGCGGTCGCGAACGCCAATATCAGGTCGTGGTCGAACCTGCGCGCCTACTCAAATACGATTTGACGCTTCTGGACGTGTTCGAGGCGCTTCGTCGCAACAACATGAACGTCGGTGGTGGCAACATCACCCGTGCCGGTGAGTCCCTCCTCGTGCAAGGTGTTGGTCTTCTGACATCGTTGAATCAAGTTGGCGACGTCGTCGTCAAGTCAGAAGACGGTGTTCCGGTGTATGTACGCGACCTCGGGGACGTCGTGGACGGTCACGAGATCCGGCGAGGCGCTGTTACCTATGGGGGACAAGGCGAGGCGGTGCTTGGCTTGGGCTTCATGTTGATGGGGGAGAATCCGCGCGATGTGACGGAGCGTTTGAAGTCGCGAATGGAGGAGATTCGGCCCACGCTGCCCGATGGAGTCGAAATCACAACCGTTTACGATCGAACGGGCCTCGTTGATCGCGTTCTCCATACGGTAAAGACGAATCTGCTCGAAGGCGCGATACTAGTCATCGCGATTCTCTTTATCTTCCTGGGCAATCTACGGGGCGGTCTGATCGTCGCCTCAGCGATACCACTATCAATGCTCTTCGCCGCCAACGGCATGCTGCAGGCCGGAATTGCGGGCAGCCTCATGAGCCTTGGCGCCATCGATTTCGGTTTGGTCGTCGATAGCTCAGTGATCCAGATTGAAAACAGCGTTCGACACTTGGCATATGACGGGGGAAGGCGATCAAAAATCGACGTGGTGCGCGATGCGGCAATCGAGGTTCGAAAACCCACCATGTTCGGCGAACTGATCATCATGATAGTCTACCTGCCAATCCTCACGCTGGAGGGTATCGAGGGAAAGATGTTCCGTCCGATGGCACTTACAGTGATCTTCGCACTCATCGGATCGCTGGTGTTGTCCCTGACCTTGATTCCTGTGCTAGCCAGTCTGCTGCTTCCGAAGGCGCCACGCGAACGAGATCCCATCGTCGTTCGCGCGGCGAAACGAATTTACGAACCAATTTTGGATTTTGTCTTGCGACACCGAACTCTGGTCCTGACGGTCGTCGTTGTTACGTTCGGCATCGGCCTCTTTCTGGGAACTCGTCTTGGAACCGTGTTTATCCCGCGATTGTCCGAAGAAGCGTTGGTTATCAACACGGTACGATTGGCGGGTGTTTCTGTAGACGAATCCGCGCGATACGGCACACAGATCGAGAAGCTGTTGTTGGAGGAGTTTCCAGATGAGATTCTGCACGTCTGGTCCAGAACCGGTACTGCCGAGGTCGCGACCGACCCGATGGGCCTGGAATTGACCGATGTGTTTCTAACGCTCAAGCCGCGCGATGAGTGGAAGCGGGCCGGCACTCAGGCGGACCTGGTCGAGCAGATGGAGACCGTGCTCGCGGGAATGCCGGCGATGCGCACGATCTTCACGCAACCGATCGAAATGCGCGTTAATGAAATGGTCGCCGGCATCCGTAGTGACTTGGGAATCAAAGTATTCGGCGACGATTTCAACAAGCTGAAGTCACTTGGCGACCAGATTGCTGCGTTGACTGAGAATGTTCCAGGGGCCACCGACGTGACGGTCGAGCAGGTTACAGGGCAGCCACTTCTGGAGGTCCGTGTACGGCAGGACCAACTCGCGCGATTTGGAGTCTCGGCCGGCGATGTCCTCGACTTCGTTGCGTCGATCGGAAACGCGCAGGTCGGCGAGATTCGACAAGGGCAAATAAGATTCCCACTGACGGTACGCTTGCCGGATGAGTTTCGCACCGATCCTGAGCGCGTCGGGAATCTGCTGATCCCCACCGCCAAGGGAGAGCGGCTACCGCTCTATCGTCTCGCTGACCTGGAGATTACCGAAGGGCCCTCGACGATCAATCGTGAATGGAGCAAGCGTCGACTTATAGTGCAATGTAATGCGCGTGGTCGAGACATCGGGAGCCTCGTTAAGGACGTCGAGCAGCGCATCGCCGCCGAAGTTGACTTGCCGAACGGATACTTCATTCGCTACGGTGGGCAGTTCGAGCATCTCGAGCGGGCGAGCCGGAGATTGTTGATCGTCGTACCGCTGGCGCTGTTGCTCGTGTTTCTGCTTCTTTATTTGACCTACGGTCGTGTGGCGGACGTGGTGAGAATATTCATGACGCTTCCGTTAGGGGCGGTCGGGGGAATATTCGCGCTGACGCTTCGCGACATGCCGTTCAGCGTGTCCGCCGGCGTCGGTTTCGTAGCAATGTCCGGCGTATCTGTATTGGGGGACATGGTGTTCGTGTCGTTCTTGCGAGACCTGTTGGACAAGGGGCGGACGCTACGCGAGGCGATTCGCGAAGCCGCGCTAACGAGGATTCGTCCGGTGCTAATGACCGGTCTGGTCGCCAGTCTTGGTTTTGTGCCGATGGCCCTGAATACAGGGGTCGGCGCGGAGGTCCAACGGCCGCTCGCGACGGTTGTGATCGGATGTGTCGTCACATCCACAATGCTGACGTTGTTGGCGTTGCCGGTGTTCTATTCGCTATTGAGCCAAGTTGACGATGGAAGGTAGGTCGTGCGGTCGTCGGAGTCAAAGGCCGACCCGCGTAAGAGTAGTCTTCCCCCAATGCAGGTAGCGCCTTCATATCTGTTGCGATAGTGTCTGAGGCCGTAGGCTACACGCTCTTGGCGATTTCGGGGTGACCATGCCAGGCGAGAGGGATTCCCAAAGGACTCCTTTGGGGCCAGCGGATTTGAATCAAGTCTCGTTCGAACTCTTCAGAGAGGCGCGAGGATCTCAGGTTCGCGGCCACTTTGCTGAGCGATCATGTGGCGGCCGAGACCGCACGATTTATCGTGACACGATCCATAACAGCTTTTTACTTGCCTTTTCGCCATCCTGTGCTATTTATGTAATGACACTTCTTGATGGGCGGGATGCCCGCCTTGTTGTGCGAGACGCCTCCGGCTTACCCGGCAATGATGTGAGTCACTGCCGTGGCAACAGGTTTCCTATAGAAGACATTCAGGCCACTCTCGGTGGTGGGCGCGTGCGACATCTCAGTGTCGCTGCCGAGTTGATCGGTGATCGACGACGGAATTCGTGCGTGCCAATTTGAGCCACGAAACGGCGCCGGGGAGTCCGCGCAGTTCGCCAGAAGGCTCGGATCGCCACTGACTATTTCCGCGCCCGAAGTGCGCGATTAGAGGATTGCAACGCAATGAATCTGTCGAGAGCCAAGATCAAGGACCTGAACCCAGCGCCATACAACCCGCGCATCGACTTGTAACCCGGTGACGCCGTTTACGATCGCCCAAAACTCAGCATCGAAACCTACGGCTACCTGCAACCGATCATCGTGAATCGGCGGACCGATCACGTCGTTGGCGGTCATCAGCGCCTCAAAGTAATGCAGGATCTGGGGCACGAGGAAGTCGACGTCATCGTCGTCGACCTGCCGCTGGAACAGGAAAAGGCCCTCAACCTAACGCTAAACAAGACCGTGGGCGATTGGGATGAGGAAAAACTCGTCTCGCTGCTCCAGGAATTCGAGGGGATGCCGGATTTCGACGTTGAATTGACGGGATTCGACGCCGGCGAACTCAAGGACATCGTCAGCAAGTTCCTCGACGAGCATGGCGGCGAGGGCGAGGACGATTTTGACGTCGAGGCGGCGTTGCAGAAGGACAAGCCCGCCGTCACGGAATCGGGCGAATTGCTGATTCTCGGCAATCATCGGCTGCTGTGCGGAGATTCGACGAACGCCGAGGATGTGCGGCGGCTGATGGATGGCAATCGAGCGTCGCTGTTCGCTACGGATCCGCCATACCTCGTCGGCTACGACGGGACCAACCACCCGACCGCCAAGAAGAAAAAACGCCCGGGCAAGGACAAGAACAAGGACTGGTCGGGAAGCTACGGCATCACATGGGATGACGCGGATGCCAACCCCGACCTGTATGCGCGGACGCCAAACAGCCTGCTAGGAGATGGTTGCACGATTGCCGCGGATTGAGAAGTGTTCATGAGCAGATTTCCTCCCTCGTTGCCTCGTCGGAGCGTTCACGAGGGTTGCCAATATACAATCCTGCACACGGGTGATTGGTCTGCGGGGCCTGGTTGGGAGAGTGTTTCCTTTGAACGTGACAGCACTTAAAATGATGGTTGGAGTCTAACACAAGGTCGGAGGATATCCGTTTCGATGCGACCGACGATCCCGCTATTTACGCTCGAATCACGAATACGGCGGGCACTGCGCCGGCACCTCAAAGAACTTGGCTTCACGAAGTCGGCGGACGGAAGTCTGGTGCCGCCTTCAAATGGCAAAGATACTCTTCGGAGAATGCACCGCGCCCAACGGATTGAGCGTCTTGAAGCTGAATCTCAGTTTATCGCGAAGCAGTGGCCGCTGTTACGGCAGTATTTCGCCGCAGGGGGCGATGTGGTCGCTAACGCTATTACGCCGGAATTGGAGTTAATTGAATCCGGCACTTGGCAATCCGATCTCTTTCGACTCGCATCATTGACTTGGAGTGTGCCTGTTTCCAAAGGCTACGGGAGGCGGATGCGCTTTCTGGTTTGGGATCGCTCAAACGATAAACTGATCGGGCTGATAGCCCTTGGTGATCCGGTGTTTAATCTCTCGGTACGAGATAAGTACATCGGGTGGTCAGCCAGTGATCGTAAGCAGCGTTTGGTCGGCATGCTTGATGCCTTCGTCTTAGGTTCGTTGCCGCCCTACAACAGGCTCCTGGGCGGCAAACTTGTCGCCGCGCTTATTCGCTCCGTCGAGGTCCGGGATGCATTCCGGTCCCGCTATCACACGACCAAAGGGATCATTTCTCGCAAGCGCAAACATGCGGAACTAGTCGCGGTAACAACTACATCGGCGCTTGGTCGTTCTTCGGTTTATAACCGCGTGCGTCTTGGCGGGGTAACAGTCTTGCGGCAGTTGGGCTACACTGAGGGATGGGGGCATTTTCACATTCCGGAAGCAATCTTCACTGATGTACGCGCCTATTTGCGCCGCAGGCGGCATGCTTATGCCAAGGGCTTTAATTTCGGCGATGGCCCCAACTGGCGGTTGCGGGCACTCAGGCACGCAATGAGTCTCATCGGACTTCGTCCAGAATTGCTGAGACATGGCGTGAGACGTGAGGTCTTCGTCGCCGAACTAGCAACCAACGCGCGAGCCATTTTGAACGGGACTCGGAAACGTCCCAAGTACCACGATTTGTTGACCGTTGCCGAGATATCAGAACTTGCCAAGGAGCGATGGCTAATTCCGCGTGCCGAGCGATGTCCCGATTTCCAAACACATACGGTGGATCAGATCGAGGCGATGCTCTCGGCCGACTATGTTCATCGACACGTTCACAATGCAGACGACACAAACCAATTCGGAGTCGCCTAACGTTCCAAGGGTGTGGTTATTAATAGGCGCGACCGTCGAGCGATCCGAAGCGATGACATGCCCTTTCATTCTGCGTGGATGGACTGGATCCGCAGCCATCGACATGGAGGCTAGCCCATGAGTGTTAGCCTGGATGAATACCAATCTCGCCTTCATCGACATTACTTGCAACTCCGCGCGACGAAGGGGAGTCGGCCCGTATTTGCGTTGGAACACGGTTTGTCCCAACCAGACATCGAAACGTTGCAATCAGCAGTGCGAGGTCACATCGCCACCAAAGCGCCTTCTCGGCTGCACAGCCTGGCTTGGATCGCATATTCCGCCGAAATTGGCTACTGGTATTCGGGCGATGAATACTGGCAAACGTTCGAGACGATGACGCCCGGATGGGCTTCAAGAGGTGATCGTTCCTGGCTTCGTGAGTGCTACCAATGGTTTCATCGCGAGTTGGGCGGAGCTGCTCCGACCGGCACCTGGGCAGAGCATTTTTCCATCATTTGCTGGCCCATCACTCACGCGATACTCCCGCGTGACTTGCAGCGCCAACTGGCGCGGATTCTCTATGAGCTGCGGCATTCGTTCTCCGCGGATCTATTTGAGTCGCCGCAAGTGCTCGGGGAGTTTATTGCTTCGCGGAGTTGGAATGCGTCCTCGCGGTTTCAGAATCTCGCCGAGGAGCCTCAACTCATTGGACAGATTGCCGCCGCACTGCTTCTACAGGGGGGCTTCGGTACCGACGCGTTCATGCACCCGGGAACGATGACGCGGATCAGTGCCGATCTTGACCGAGAGCGTATGGCACGCGGATGGCTGCGATCCGCACGCGACGCTGCCCAAGAGCGCGCGACCGTGCGCGGGCTGTTACTTGCTCGATGCGGCAGCACGTTATCTTCTCGACTACAGCCGCATGAGGCTCGCGCGGAGATCGCGGCCCTCGGTATCAAGCCTAGGCTAGTATTACGTCCAAGCAACCGCGCTAACTCATCATGGGACGCATTTCTCGACATCCCCGACCTGTCGCAACTGCTGATACGGTTTCCAAAGGTTCGCGACGTGCTGACCCAATCTCGTTGCACCGTAGCAGGCAGCGCAGGACGCCCGCTCGCGCGCGGACAATGCCTATACGGCTCGCAGCGCGTCAATCTGGCTCGCTGGCCTCAACAGGATGAGGTGCTGCTTCGTTTCGATAGGCGAGACGTTCAGCTAGAAGCGCTATTGCGTACCGAGTGCCTGATCCGGCCAGGTCCAATATGGCTCTTCCGCATCGCTTCCGATGGCTTGGCCTACGAAGTTCGCAATCTTCGGGTCCGCCCCGGTGAGCGGTATCTGCTGCTACGCGCGGGCAGTATCGACAATCTAGGCGTACCGCCGGTTTCGCTGGCGTGCGAAGGGGTTAGCGCGGTGTCGATTGCGCTTCCGGAGGTGATCGACGCCGAATGGGAATCGCAGCTACGTCGGTTAGGGCTTACACAATCCAAGACGATCGAGGTATGGCCGGCAGGCCTTGCGCCGTCGCAGTGGAATGATGACGGTTATGGCGAATGGCTTGCATCGGAGCGACCTTGCTTGGGCGTTCGCACAGACCACTGCGTCTCGGCAATCGTGGTGTCGATCGGTTCGGGGCTGAGCACTCCGCTTACGCTAGACAATGTGGAACCCGGCGACGTGGCGTTCGTGGAATTGCCGCAACTTCCCGTCGGTCTTCATACAATTCGATTTGCGACACGACGCATCGGCAGCGATGCCGTTGACTCTCTCGGTGATCTTGAAGTGTTGATGCGTATCCGGGAGAGCCGGCCGTGGTCGCAGAGCGACGGCCCACAAGGCCCTTTACTTGCACGAATTGAGCCGCCGCGCCCGACATTGGAACAGCTTTGGGAACGCCGAGCGGAGATCAGCGTACAGGGGCCATTGGATCGGCAACAGATCGGAAGAGCGTCGTGTAGGGAAAGAGTGTGTTCGGTTGTGTA
>ERZ795053.1615-NODE-1615-length-28479-cov-6.138299_pt1 | contig 28479 bp, 17 predicted proteins | sample MGYA00375137_ERZ795053 | MGnify/ENA primary metagenome ERZ795053 (study PRJEB30182, sample SAMN05720284) | activated sludge metagenome | isolation source: Anaerobic digester | place: Hong Kong | collected 2014-12-17 ...
GCCAACACTGACAATATTTATAATGTTGTTGGATTCCTGGACGATAATCCCGGAAAAATCGGGAAAAGTATTGAAGGGATTCCAGTGTATGATCCCACGGTAATTTCACCCCAGTTTATTAAGAAGAGAAACATTCATGAATTGATTATTGCCGTTCATAACATTGACCCCGTTAAAAAACGGGAGTTCGCTGATGCTTTTCTTCAATTCAATGTAACCATTAAAAATATACCTCCGGTTGAAAACTGGATCAATGGTGAATTACAACTCAGGCAAATCAAAGCGATAAGGATTGAAGACCTGTTAATGCGTGAACCGATCATTCTCGACAACAATATTGTTCTGAAGCAAAACAAAGACAAAGTAATACTGGTAACAGGTGCAGCAGGAAGCATCGGCAGCGAAATATCGAGACAGCTCATGCATTGTCATGCCAAAAGAATCATTTTGCTTGATCAGGCCGAAACCCCATTGCACGATTTATACCTTAATCTTAAGAACACGTTTGCTGATTTTTCAGATCGTGCCGAGATTTTTATGGCTGACATCAGTAACACACAACGAATGGAGTGGGTTTTTAACCATTACAAACCTCAGCTGGTTTACCATGCAGCAGCTTACAAACATGTGCCGATGATGGAAGAGAGCCCGGTAGAAGCCGTGAGGGTGAATATATTCGGAACCCGCATTTTGGCCGATGCAGCTATCCGTCATGGTGCAGAAAAATTCGTTATGATTTCAACTGACAAGGCGGTAAAAGCAACCAATGTCATGGGTGCCACAAAACGCATTGCCGAAATGTATATTCAAAGTCTTGACATCCATCAACCAAACACCACCCGTTTTATTACCACAAGATTTGGAAATGTCCTTGGGTCTAATGGATCAGTAATACCACTTTTTCAAAAGCAAATTGAAGAAGGAGGACCAATTACCGTAACCCACCCGGAAATCACCCGTTTTTTTATGACTATTCCGGAAGCTTGCCAATTGGTGTTAGAAGCTGGCGCCATGGGGCAAGGCAGTGAAATTTTTATGTTCGACATGGGAAAATCCATTCGCATTGTTGATCTTGCCCGAAATATGATTCGTCTTTCCGGTCTTCAGCCTGAAAAAGATATAAAGATTATCTACACCGGATTGCGACCAGGTGAAAAACTTTATGAAGAGTTATTGAACAGTAGTGAAAACACACTACCTACTCATCATCCCAGAATCATGATTGCTCAGGTAAATCCTACTGATCACCAATTACTTATACAGCAACTTGATGATCTGACCCTGCAATGGCAATCCTACGATAATTTCAAAATTGTGGCTGCGCTGAAAAAAATTGTTCCGGACTATCGAAGCAACAATTCAGTTTATGAACAGCTTGATTCATCAACTCCGGTAAGCATAAACCCAAAATCAGCTGATTAAAAAGCTAAAATGTTTTATTATGAAGAAAACCAAAAAAAAGACATCGAAAAAAACAGCACATGAACCATCGATTAAACCGATAGATTTTCTTTTCGGACTGATCATATTTGGTTACATTTTTATTCCAACTTTTACACCGAACTGGATGTCGCTCGACACCAACACTCCAAAGTTTTTTATGACGGCTACACTCAACCTGGTAGTATTTGTTGTTTTCTTATTTAGCCCTGTTTTAAAAAATCATCGTTTAGCTGACCGTTTTTTTCTTAATCCTATCGGACTGGTTTACAGTGGATTTCTGTTAGTTTCTCTTCTTTCATTTACGCAGTCAATCAATATTCTCGAGTCGGTTCTGCAATTTACCAAGCTCTTTACCATATTTGCTTCTGTGTTCAACCTTTCTATCATTCTGATGCACAATCTTAAATACGTCAGACTGATTATAGTTACTATGACAGCATTGTTGATTTTTGATTCGATTTCTGTTTTTGTCAACATCAACAAGTTCATCATCGGAGAAATTGAAGCTATATCCGACATTAAAACAGTCTATTCCAACAAGAATATTCTTGCATCAGCAATTTATGTAAAACTACCTTTTGCTCTTTGGTTACTGGTATTTGATAGAAAATGGCTCAGGGTTTTTGGCTGGTTTGCCATTACATTAGGAATCACAGCAACTTTTTTCATGGCAACCAGGGCATTTTATCTTGGACTTCTCATCATTTCCATTGTATTTATCAGTTACAACATTGTTGTTTACATTCGTCAAAAGCAGCAAACAGCACTAATGCTTGCAGGTGTTTACATTGGCTCGATTATTATCGGGCTTGGCATTTTTAATTTTACGCAAGCAAATCTTTATCCTAAGAAGAAAAAAAGCCGTCATACGCAAAGTGTTGTTGCACAGCTTTCTACTCTCAAAAATCCGGAAAGCGCAAGTTCACTCAGGTTGGATGCCTGGAGATGGTCCTGGGAGCTCATTAAAGAAAAACCGCTTTTAGGGGTTGGTAGCGGAAACTGGAAGGTTGATATTCTGAAATATGAAAATCAAAAAAACCCCGGGTTTATTTATCTTTACAAAGCTCACAACGATTTTATCGAAACCACAGCAGAAACAGGTATCTTTGGAGGATTGTTGTTCATGGGAATTTTTCTGCTCATTATATCTCTGTTCATCCGGCATTATTTTAACAAAACCAATGATCCAGAAAAACTTCATCAGTTTTTATTTTTAGCAGCAACAGGTGTAACTTTTTATGCGGTGGATGCATTTTTTAATTTTCCGGCTGACAGGCCTGAAATTACAGCTCTTTTTGCATTTTTTGTATCCGCCGGAATTGCCACCAGCTATCATGACCAAAACACCGAGTCGAATTATGTGATGCGCAACAGGCAGATTTTTGGTTTTCGACCAGTCAGAATTGTGGCATCTATTATTGGAATTCTATTTCTTGCTGCATCCGTCTGGCTTTTATATCTGAATTTTCAATCATCAAAAACCCAGCGAATCGTTTACCAGGAAATCATGCAAGGCAAATTGAAAGAACCTTCGGCAAAGATCATTGCCGGGTTCCCATGGATGCCTGATGTTAGTGTCTGGGGCGAATCAATTGAAACACTAAAAGCAAGATACCTGATAAACGAAGAAAAATACGAGGAAGCACTTGATATCCTCTATACTGATCACTCCAGCCCTTACGATGCGCGCAGGGAATTTTTCATGGCTATGGCCTTCAACAACATGAAACAGTATGACAGTGCACTTTACTACTCCAAAATTGCTTATCAACTTAAACCCAATTATCTGCGTAACATTCAAATGTACACTTCGCTGCTTGAACGAAGCGGTGACACTGACTCAATACCTTATATTTATGAAAGGTTTTTAGCCAAAAACAAAAAAGAAAGTCAGGCATTTCTTCTGGCAAGCAATTATTACATTCAGAATAACAATTTAGAAAAAGCGAATGAAATCGTTAATCAGGCCCTGAAGTATCATCCACAAGACACTCTTGTTCAAAAACAGCACCGTTTTCTCAGGCATAAACTGGAAATTGAACCTAATCTCCACTTTTTTAATGAAGCTGCAGAACACTACAAAGCCAAAAAGTATGATAAAGTAATTCCTCTGCTCGACAAATTTATAGCAATAGTTCCCGATTATCCCAATGCTTACCAGATCAGATCTTTTTCACATTATTACCTGAAAAATTATGAGAAAAGTATTGAAGACGCTGATCAGGCTTTAAAACTAGGTCCTGCAAATTCCTCTTTAATCAATCTCAGGGGTGTCTGCAAACTCGAATTGAAAATGAAGGATGAGGCATGCAAAGATTTCAGGAAATCAGCAGATATGGGCGATAAAAGCGGTACTTCAAACTTTCAGCGGTTTTGTGGCAATAAATAATATTCATCGATACTTTTCACGCTATTATCCACTTGTGTTTTTATGAATCTGAACGAAATTGACAACATTGAACTGAAGTATCTTGATATCAAGGATTATCAGGAATTGAAGGATTTAATGATTGCATCCTACCAAACGATGCCTAATGCCTATTGGAAAGAACATCAAATCGAATCTTTGGTAAAAAAGTTTCCTGAGGGTCAGGTAGTAATCAGCGTGAACGGAATTTTAGCCGGTTGTGCATTGTCCATCATTGTTGATTTTGAGAAATACGAAAGCTCACACACCTACAAAGAAATTACGGCTGATTATACTTTCGACTCTCACACAAAGTACGGAAATATGCTTTATGGGATCGACATTTTTATTAAACCTGAATTTCGTGGTTTACGACTGGGCCGCCGGTTATATGATTACAGGAAAGACCTCTGTGAAAAACTCAATCTGAAAGGCATCGCCTTTGGTGGAAGAATCCCCAATTATCACAAATATTCCGATAAACTGACTCCTAAACAATACATTGAAAAAGTCAGGGCAAAAGAAATTCATGATCCGGTTCTCAATTTTCAGATTTCCAACGATTTTCATCCGACAAAAATCCTAAAAGGATACCTGGAAGGCGACATGGCTTCCAATGAATTTGCCGTGCTACTCGAATGGAATAATATTTATTATGATAAACCCGGGAAAAAAGCCCTGACCACAAAAAGAGTCGTACGCCTCGGATTGATTCAATGGCAGATGCGCCCTTATAATAGCATTGAAACACTAATGCAACAGGTTGAATTCTTTGTGGATGCAGTTTCAGGTTACCGCTCCGACTTTGCTCTCTTCCCCGAGTTTTTCAATGCACCGCTTATGGCCCAAAATAATCATCTTTCAGAACCTGAAGCTATCAGAGAGCTGGCTAAACACACCAGTACGATAATAAGTAAATTTTCGGAACTTGCCATTTCTTACAATATCAACATCATTTCGGGGAGTATGCCTGAAGTAATTAATGGTAAACTTTTCAATGCAGGTTACCTGTGCAGAAGAGATGGTACTACCGACCGATACGAAAAAATTCATGTTACACCTGATGAAGCGAAAGTTTGGGGAATGAAAGGAGGAAACCAACTGAAAGTTTTTGACACCGATTGCGGGAAAATCGGAATATTGATCTGCTACGATTCAGAATTCCCTGAGCTTAGTCGCCTGCTGGCCGACGAGGGAATGAATATTTTGTTTATCCCCTTTCTGACAGATACCCAAAATGGTTACTCCCGCGTTCGAAACTGCGCCCAGGCACGTGCTATCGAAAACGAATGCTATGTTGCTATTGCAGGTAGTGTGGGCAATCTCCCAAATGTTCACAACATGGACATCCAGTTTGCACAGTCAATGGTTTTCACACCTTGCGACTTTGCCTTCCCCACCAATGGGATTAAAGCCGAAGCTACTCCGAATACCGAAATGATCATTATAGCTGATGTTGACCTTGATTTACTCAAAGAATTGAATGAGTTTGGCAGTGTCCGAAATCTAAAAGACAGACGGAAAGATATTTTTGACCTTCGTAAACTATAACATAGCCAGGGACAAAGTAACCTTCATCTGCCTTCAGGCTTTTCTGACCAAAAGAAAATCAATCCTCAAGATACAGAAATTTATCGCCTGTGGTTTCGACTATCAGACGAAGCCACCATTCAGGATACTCCGGGTGAATAACAATGGGGTATTTTCCATATTTATTGGTTACAAATTCACCGTTTTCTTCTTTTTTTAAATTACCATCAATAAATTTAACCATTAAAAACCTGAACAATTCTTCCCAGCGCTGTACAGTGTAATTGCCCATTTTCACCGAAAAATCAGTAACGAAATCTCTGGCCAGTTCCGGGTCTTTATTGAACAGTTCCGTAGCTGCTTTATCAATTGCGGGCACAAATTCCTTGTATCTGTTTTCAAGCTCTGACTGTACCTTTTGAATGTCAGGCAACATCAGATTGTATCGAAGATATGAAAAATTTGATACTTTGTTAAAAGTCCAGAATGCTGAGTTTTCAGAATATTCCAAAATACTTCCGTTGCCTTCGGCGTATGCTTCAGGTGCTTTTCTTATGCCGGCATACATTGGTACATACACTGTTGTGTTGGCATCATCAACGCCAAACCAGATAATTCCTCCGACAGGATCAGGTAAATTGCGACGCGACTGTGTGATAAAGGAAAATGCAGTTTGCTGGGTTGCAGTTGTTCGTTCGTGAAAATACGTTTTTCCATCCAGTTTCCAGGTCATGGGTCTCCAACGATATGGCCTCCCCCAAGGACCTGCGCCAATATCTGCGGTCATATCATATTTTGTACCTTGCAAATGATCGCGTTTAAAACTCATCAGGTCCTGAACCGACAATTTTCTGTCGGGTTTTATGTAAAGAGGCATGCGGTTTTCAAGATCGTAGCCCATTGCATAATTCTCATACTTTTCCATTTCACTGTTTACTTTACGAAACATTGACCATACTCGCGCCTCGCAGAAACGAGCAGCACCAAAATCGACAGGTGCATAGACATCAGAAAAACTAAATTCTGCATCCGGAGCGTCAAAGAATCCTTTTTTTCGGGCAAAGCTGATCACGTCATGTGCATAGATTACACCAACATCGGGATTATTTATTTTTTTCCAGCTTTTTGAGCTGATGGAGTTAATACCGTCTTCGAGAGGGAAGTTTGTTATCCGGGCATGATTTGCATGTGCCGAAATATATCCGTCGGGGATACGCACTGCAACCCAAACAGCACCTTTATCAGCATTGTAGTATTTTTGCTTGTGCTCATCATACAGCAAGTTTGTCCCTTTCCCGATAATTTCCATGATCCACACTTCGTTGGGGTCGGATATGGAAAAAGATTCTCCATCGCTATAATAACCATATTCTTCGACCAGCTGCCCGATTACTTTTATAGCTTCACGTGCGGAAGCAGAACGTTGCAGGGCCAGAAACATCAGGCCACCATAATCCATTAAACCTGTAGTATCGCGAAGACCTGAACGACCACCAAAAGTTGTTTCACCCATTGCAACCTGCTTCTCGTTGATATATCCTACAACTGAATAGGTGAATGACGGGTTTGGAACTTTTATCAGCGGCTTATGAGTGCTGCGGCAATACATTTGATAATAAGAACCTTCTGGTTGTGGCCCACCCTTATAAAAGTAAAGCTCTCCATAGCGAATATGTGAATCTGCAGCATAGCTTATCATTGCCGAACTATCCACAGAAGCTCCGGGAGTAACCAGGTAACTGGTACATGCCAGAAGAGCAGGAGAAATTAAAACTAAAATAAAAAAGATCGAAACCGAACAAAAAAACTTCATCGTATTTAAATTTAAAAAATTTTGGAGCGCAAACCTACTTAAATTTTCTATTCAACCCCTTGTAACCAGGTTTAAACTAATTAAAGACTAAGCAATAGAAAGTTAAACAGGTTTTTTTGATTGTTATGGAAAATGTCCTCTAAAATGATTTGCAGCAATATTTATCAAGAAAACCGTTAATTTTTCAAATTGCTTATCTTCGCATCGTATTTGTTGCTCATCTCAAATTTTAGTTCAATGAGAAATTACAAAAAGCTCAACAATCTGATTGGTTGGGGAGTATGGCTGATAGCCACAGTGGTTTATTTTTTGACCATCGAACCCACAGCCAGTTGGTGGGATTGCGGGGAATACATTGCTACATCCTACAAACTTCAGGTAGGACATCCTCCGGGAGCTCCCCTCTTCCAGCTTTTAGCCCGGATTTTCTCGCTGTTTGCATTGGGTGACTCTTCCAAAGTGGCATTGATGATAAACAGCATGTCAGCGCTATCAAGCAGTTTTACCATTTTGTTTCTGTTTTGGAGCATTACCATTCTGGCAAAAAAAGCTGTATTGTTGGGTGGTGAAATGACTCCGCCGAAGATGATTGCCATCTTTGGGAGTGGAGTTGTAGGTGCTTTGGCTTACACATTCAGCGACTCATTCTGGTTTTCAGCCGTTGAAGGTGAAGTATATGCCATGTCTGCATTATTTACGGCTATAGTTTTCTGGGCTATACTTCGCTGGGAGGAAGAAGAGGAGCAACCTCATTCAGCGCGCTGGCTGTTGCTTATTGCATATCTGGTCGGCCTTTCCATAGGTGTACACATGCTTAACCTCCTTGCTATTCCGGCCATTGTTTTCGTGTTTTATTTTAAAAAATACCAGCCCACATTCAAAGGAATGCTGGCAGCCGGAGTGATTTCAATTGTTTTATTATCGGTGGTAATGTATGTTATTATTCCTGAAATTGTAAATCTCTTTGCCCACACCGAGATGCTTTTTGTTAATACTTTTGGTCTGCCCTTTAACTCAGGCACCATATTCCTGGCAATCATACTTTTAGCTAATGTGGTGATGTTTGTCAAAGCGACACAAAATGCGAACACCAAATTGACCAACATAACCATTGGGCTGGCAGTTGTGTTATTTTTACTGATACTCGCAGAAAGTAACTCAACAGGAGCATTTTTTCTCCGTTTACTGTTTGGCGGAATTGTAGCTGGTGGAATTTATCTGCTTCGTTATCAAAAGGCACAACTTAATACCATTGCACTGAGTCTGGCTTTTTTACTGATAGGATATTCAAGCTTTTTGGTTATTATTATCAGGGCAAATGCCAATACCCCGGTAAATGAAAATAATCCGCAAGATGCCATCGGACTACTGTCTTATCTGAACCGTGAACAATATGGAAACTGGCCTTTATTTCACGGGCCTTACTACAACTCACCAGTTATTGATTACGAAGATGGCAATCCTGTATATGTTCGCGATGAGGCAAAGGGTAAATATGTCATAGCTGATGCCCGCAAAGGTGTAAACCCTGTTTATCATCCTGATTTTACCACCATTTTCCCCCGAATGTGGAGCAATAGTAAAAGTATTCACATCAGTGAATACAAACGCTGGGGAAAAGTGAAAGGAGTTCCGATTCGATTCACCAATGAACAGGGCGAAAGTGAAGTAATTCAGAAACCAACTTTTGGTGAAAATCTGCGCTACTTTTTCCGCTATCAATTGGGCTTCATGTACATGCGCTATTTCATGTGGAATTTCTCAGGGCGACAAAATGACATACAAGGACACGGAGAAGTGGAAAACGGCAACTGGATCACCGGAATCAACGCATTGGATGCCAAAAGACTGGGCAATCAGCATAACCTGCCACCAAGTATGCAAAACCGGGGAAACAATAAATTTTATATGCTCCCGCTGCTACTCGGTCTTATCGGCCTCTTTTTTCAGTTCAACCGCGATTACCGGAACGGAATAGTAGTTTCACTGCTTTTCGTTATGACGGGAATAGCCATTATTGTTTTTCTCAATCAACACCCCTATCAACCCCGCGAACGAGACTATGCTTACGCAGGATCATTTTATGCTTTTGCCATCTGGATTGGCATTGGCGTGCTGGGGATTTTCAATGCACTAAAAAAGTTAATGAATCACAACCTATCAGCAATTATTTCCACAATAGTCCCGCTGATAATTGTTCCGGGAATAATGGCAAAGGAAGGCTGGGACGATCACGACCGGTCAGGAAAATACGCTGCTCTCGATTTTGCCATTCAATATCTTGAGTCCTGCGAACCTAATGCAATCATCTTCACCAATGGGGATAATGATACATTCCCGCTCTGGTATGCACAGGAAGTTGAAGGCATCCGAACCGATATCCGTGTGGTAAACTACATGCTTGCCTCCGGCGAATGGTATATCCACCAGAAAATGCGGATGGTTTATGATTCTCCGCCATTGCCGTTTACCATTTCAAAAAAGAATTACGATAAGGGAAAAAACAATTACATCCCCTATTTAAACCGGATAAATAAAACAACTGAGCTGAAAGAAATTATCGATTTCATTGCCAGTGACGACCCCAGAACGAAATTTCCGATGCAGGATGGATCTTTCATTAATTATCTTCCTACCAAAGATTTAAAAATAACGATTGACCGGGATGATTTACTGAAAAGGGGAATTGTCAAAGAAAAAGATGCCCACAGAATTCCTGATGAGATTTCATGGACCGTAAAACAAAATATTCTTTATAAAAACGATCTCATGTTGCTCGACCTTATTGCCACCAATAAATGGGAGCGCCCAATCTATTTTACCAGCCCGTCGTCAGTTGAAGGTGTATTGGACGTAACCAAATATTGTCATCTCGAAGGTATTACCTACCGCTTTATGCCTTTAATTGCAGAACATTATATCAAAGGACTGGGAGGAATCAATGTTGAACGAACCTACAACAGACTGGTGAATAATGCAAGCTGGGGACGACTGCACGAACCCGGGGTTTATTTAGATCCTGAAAGCCGTCGAAATGTTGTAATGCCCAGACAAAACTATTTCAGACTTGCTTCAGCACTTGTTGAGCGGAAAGAAATGGATTCAGCAGTTGCAGTATTGGACACCTGCCAGAAGTACTTCCCAAACAACAAAATCACTTACGACATGTATGCCCTGCAAATGATTGAATATTACTATGAAGCAGGCGCCACAGACAAAGGAAATGAGGTGGCTGACATTATTTATGCAAATTATGAAGCCGACCTGGATTACTATGCTTCACTGGAAACCTATTTTCAGGAATATTATCAGGAAGATGTTGAACGGGCATTTAGTATAATTCAGCACATTTCTTCAATGGCACGAAGATATGGACAAAATGACCAGGCAGACAAAATCGAAGCAAGTATTAATCTATTGCTTGAAAAATTTATGTAACTCTTTATCAGCAATTTTTAAGCTGATAATTTTGACTATTTTCGGTAAAAATTGAATTATCGGTCTAGTTTAAACATTTTTCCGGGTAATGCTCTGATAATACCCTGAAATTCAAGATTTAGCAGTAAAGCTGCTACTCTCCCGGAAGTTAAACCTGTTTTCAGGGTAATATCATCAATGCCCATATTACCATTAACCCTCATGATGGTAACAATTTTTTCTTCTTCAGGTGACAATTCAGTAAACAATTCAGGTTGTTTGTTTTTCGGTCTGGTTTTTAAATTTTCCCATCCCATCATCATAGCCAGGTCATCTGCATCCTGAATAAGAGCAGCTTTATTATCTCTAATAAGTAAATTACAACCTTCTGACCAGTTATCGCCAACTCTGCCCGGTATCGCAAACACGTCACGGCTGTATGAATTTGCAATTGCAGCAGTGATAAGAGCTCCGCCCGTTTTTGCTGCTTCCACTACTACCGTTGCATCAGCCATTCCGGCTATAATGCGGTTACGTTGAGGAAAATTTTCCCTGTCCGGAAGGGTTTTCGTCATAAATTCCGTGAGCAAACCACCCTGATCCAGTATTTTAGCAGCTAAACCACGATTCATGTAGGGATAAATACGGTCGAGACCATGTCCAAGTACTGCAACCGTATTCAGTTGATACTCCAGTGCGCTGCGATGTGCACATGTATCAATACCATAAGCCAGCCCGCTTAATATCAGGACATTATATTCCGATAACCCTTTAACCAGTTTATCGCAAATTTCTTTACCATATTCTGTGGCTTTTCGGGTACCAACAATACTTACTATTCTTGTTACATTAAGAGGTGCACTTCCTTTATAATAGAGCAAAACAGGGCCGTCGGGACAATGTTTGAGTAATTCCGGGTATTGTTTGTCAAGATAAAAAAGTGGGGTGATGTTATGCTTTTCAATAAATGCTATTTCTTCTTCTGCACGATGCAGCACATTTTGTGAAAGAATGCTGCTTACCAGTTTTTCACCAATCCCTGGAATCTTTTCAAGCGCCTGTCTATTTTGCTTAAATACTGCTTCAACGCCTCCACAATAAGCCACAAGCTTTTTGCCAAGCACATCTCCCACACCAGGGAGTAAAGTCAGTCCGATTTTATAGATCAGCATAAGGAATAAATCAACCTGAATCGCGGGGTTAAAAGTAAAAAAATCTTTTAAATATAAATGCTGACAACAACATAAAAGCAACCCTCAAAAAAAATCAACAGACAAAGCTGCTTTTTAAGTTCTTGTTAAAAACTATCTTTGCCGAAAAAATTGCCATGTTGTTGAATTACATTCATTGGAGTGTCAATCCCGAAATATTTCCCGATGTTTTGCCAGTAAGGTGGTACGGATTGCTTTTTGCTGCAGCTTTTTTCTTTGGTTACATCATTTTAATGCGAATTTTCAAGCACGAAAAACTACCTGAAAATCTTTTAGATCAGCTGGCAACTTATGTTTTTATTGCCACCATTATCGGGGCACGTTTGGGTCATGTGTTTTTTTATGAGCCGGAATATTTTCTTGCTAATCCGCTTTCTATCCTAAAAATCTGGGAGGGAGGGCTGGCCTCACATGGTGCTGCTATTGGCATTTTGATCGCAATTTGGCTCTTTTCACGCAAAAACAAAAAAAGTTTTTTCTGGGTACTCGATCGCCTGGTAATAGTGGTAGCACTCGGGGGGTTTTTCATTCGCATGGGCAATTTGATGAATTCTGAAATTTACGGCAAGGTAACTACAGTCCCCTGGGCTTTTATTTTCACCTCTCAGGATGAATTGCCGCGGCATCCTACGCAAATTTATGAAGGGTTGAGTTATCTGTTAATTTTTGCTTATCTGCTTTGGTACTACTGGAAAAATGACGGAAAGCCCAAAGAAGGTTTTATTTTCGGGATGTTCCTTATTCTTCTGTTTACAGTAAGATTTCTGATCGAATTTGTGAAAGAACCACAGGTTGCCTTCGAAACCAATATGACATTGAATATGGGCCAATGGCTTAGTATTCCGTTTATTCTGGCGGGTTTTTATATTGTTTTAAGAAAACCCCGAAAGTGAATTTTTAATGAAAAATTTCACTGATTGGGTAGAAAAATTTTACTTTTGCACGCTGTTTTTTTAAAATATGACGGGGCGTTAGCTCAGTTGGCTAGAGCGTTAGACTGGCAGTCTAAAGGTCAGGGGTTCGATTCCCCTACGCTCCACTACTTCGAAAAAGGTTTGTAATGCATTGATTACAAACCTTTTTTACGTTATGGATTCCCTTTCATAATTATCTTTGCCACAGCATTAAAATTCATCTTATGTCAGGCATTCAACTCGAAATTTGCGTTTACGATATCGAATCTGCCACAATAGCACAAAAAAATGGTGCCCACCGTGTGGAACTGTGTGCTGCACCTGCCATTGGAGGAACTACCCCTGGCCCAGGAACAATTGTAACAGCACGCAATTTGCTCTCCATCCAACTCTTTGTTATGATCCGTCCCCGTGGTGGTGATTTTCTCTATACCGAACAGGAATTCAAAACAATGCTGAAAGACATTGAATTCGTAAAAAATGCCGGTGCTGATGGAGTAGTAACTGGAATCCTGAAAGCTGACGGCTCAATTGACATCCATCGCACGTCTATGCTTGTTGATCTTGCCTTTCCCATGCAGGTAACTTTCCATCGGGCTTTTGATATGACCGACAATTCTGCCCGTGCATTGGAAGACGTAATCGCAACCGGTGTACAACGTATTCTTACTTCGGGAAAACAGGAAACTGCTGTTCAGGGGGAAAAAACCATCGCTGCTTTGGTCAAGCAGGCCGGAAATCGTATTTCAATTATGGCAGGAAGCGGAATAACCTCCGAAAATGTTGTTGAACTAATTCATTTAACAGGCGTAAAGGAAATACATCTTTCAGCTAAAAAAACCTACCCTTCAGCAATGCATTATGCAAATCCCAACCTTTCCATGGGTATTGCCAAAAACCAGGAATACCAGATTATCAGAGCTGATGGTGAGGAAATCAGACGGGTTAAAGAAAAAATCAGCAGACTCTCACAATGAAAAAACATTCACATTAACCGACAAAATAAATCATCCTATTTTTTAAACAAGTCATGCATCCTATTATCAGATTTGCCACCATTGATGACCTTCCAATAATCGTTGACATTTACAACCAGGCTGTCAGATCCGGTAATGCAACTGCCGACACCGATCCGGTAACTATTGATCAACGCCGGGAATGGTTTGCCGAACATGAACAAAACACCTTCCCTGTTTATATTATCGAATCCGAAGAAAGGGTTGCAGGCTGGGGGTCAATCAGCCCTTACCGAAAAGGAAGAAATGGATTAAAAACTACCGCCGAGATCAGTTATTACATTGATTATCAATATCACAACCGGGGATTTGGAAAATTACTTATTGGGCATATGCTGACTGACTGTCGGAGAATTGGCATCAGAAATCTATTTGCCATTTTGCTTGATATCAATAATAAAAGCGCCGGAATACTCAGGGATTTTGGCTTTGTCGAATGGGGTCATCTGCCGGATATCGTCAATCTGAAAGATTGTATCTGCGGACAATTGATCTATGGCAAAAATCATGGAATCGCATGACAATAAATGAATTCCCCGCTATTCTTTTTATTAACAATTTGATTTTTAAGAAAATCTGTTTTTTTTGAAAATTTTTTTAAAACTTGAACTGAGCCATGCTAAAACGTAAGATTCCCAACAATGAACTTAACCGCAAATCTCCTGAAGAATATTTTCAAACCCGAAAAATCCCTCTGGTTATCGTTCTGGACAATGTACGAAGTCACAACAACATAGGATCGATTTTTCGCACAGCTGATGCTTTTCTTGTTGAATCCATTTATTTATGCGGAATTACAGCCTGCCCGCCACACCGTGATATTCACAAAACCGCACTGGGAGCCACAGAGACCGTTAAGTGGCATTACTTTGACAGTACAATGCGTGCGGTGGAAAAACTTAAATCCAGTGGTTATACCATAGCCGCAATTGAACAAGTGAGCAATGCCGTTTCACTCGAGAAAATAAGCATTACCCCGGACACCAGGCTGGCAATTGTTTTCGGTCACGAAGTAAAAGGTGTTGACCAGGATGTAGTAAATATCTGTGACTTTTGCATTGAAATTCCGCAATTTGGCACCAAACATTCGCTAAATATATCTGTTTCAGCAGGGATTGTCATCTGGAGTTTGTTTTGGTATTTTACTAAGAAATCTTAAATTTGACGTCGATAACAAACAAAAAATTTTTCAAACCAGTAGAAAATCATACATTTGCAAAATATTTTACTTTAAACAAAAACTGGTTTTGTGATTTTTTTGTAATTTTAATGCGAATTTATAAACATACACATAGACAAAATTTTACTAACTACTAAACAAATAAAGAAATGAATCAAAAGAAAACTTTTCTGAAGTTTGCAGGATTAATTTTAATCGCTGCATTTTTTGCAGGGTGTAATTCTCTGAACAAAATGGCCAAGAACTTTGAATCCATCACCTATGAAGTGACACCTGAAGTTCTTGAATCAAAAGGTGGCATAGTGAATTTCACTGTAAAAGGCACCATGCCTGCCAAGTTTTTCAATAAAAAAGCAGCCGTTTTATTCCAGCCGACCATTGAATATGAAGGTGGTCAGCTTGAATTGAGACCTCTTGTCCTAAAAGGTGAAAGTGTATCTGGTGAAGGCATTACCATTTCTTATGCCGAAGGAGGTTCATTTACATATACTGAATCTTTCAGTTTTACCAAAGAAATGAAAGCCTCTGAACTGATTGTTACCAGTGTGGCATTTCTTACAAAAGACCCGATTGCTGCAGGCATGACCTTTGAAGATGCACGCGGAATGAAAAAATCTGTTATCCTCGGCGAAAAGAAAATAGCTGATGGAATAATCTGCACCTCACACAAAATCAAAATCGAAAATGAAGTACGCGAGATCGTCGAAGTGGGCGAAGCAAACCCTGTACGCGATGCCAATGGAAATATTGACCTCTCTGCTTACCAGGTGAAAGAAGAAAGCAAAGTTGATCTGCTCGGTCTGGCTCCTCATGGTTATGAAAAAGTTACGCTTGCAAGCAAAAATGCTACGATCTATTTTGCCAAAAACAAGCATAACTATGATACTAATCTCGAATGGAATAAAAAATACAATGTTACCGACCTTCTTGAGCAAGTAAATAACTTTGTTAGACAGGGATGGGAAATAAAAGACGTTGTGATCAATGGATGGGCATCACCCGAAGGTGAAGAAACATTCAACGACGGCCTGTCTGAAAGAAGAGCAAATACTGCTGCCGACATTCTTTACAAAGCTTTTGACCGTATAGCCAAAGAAAAGGACACAAAAGTTACTTACAAAAATGCCAAAAACGACCTGAATTTCAAAATGGCAGGAAACGGTCCCGACTGGAACAGCTTTGTTACCAAAGTTGAAGCCTCCAATATTCAGGACAAACAACCTATCCTGAACGTTGTAAGATCATCAAAACCAGAGCAGCGTGAAGAAGAAATCAGAAACATGATCCTGATTTTCCCTGAACTCGAATCCGAAATACTGCCAGCCCAACGTCGTGCCGAAATCACCGTTACCTGTTACGAACCCAAGAAAACAGATGATGAAATCGCACGTCTTGCCACAACCAGACCGGCTGAACTCAGTCAGGCAGAATTGCTCTATGCTGCCACACTTACCCAGGACTGGACTACCAAATACAATATTTACAAAGCTGCTGCCAACCATTTTGACAATAGTTGGGAAGCCCAAAACAATGCTGGATACATGGCATTAAAACTTGGTAAAACATCTGAAGCCAGAGATTATTTCGAAAAAGCAGAAAAACTCAATCCTAATAATGGAATTATTGCTAATAACATCGGTGTAGTTTACGCAATTGAAAACAATTTTGCAGAAGCCGAAAAATATTTCAATAATGCTAACAGAATGGGTGTTGACAACAATTATAACTTAGGATTGGTAGCGCTTTCGAAAGCCGATTATAAAGGTGCGCTGAGTAAATTTAGCGGCGTTAATTGTAATTACAACATGGCTTTAGCACAGCTGATTGATGGCAATACCAGTGATGCTGCATCTAATCTTGAATGTGCCAGAAAGAATGGCGATACCTATTACTTACTTGCTGTGGTGGGAGCACGCACAAACAACCAGACCATGATGCTCAATAATCTGGAAAAAGCGATCAGAGTTGATGACAAATACAAAGCTGAAGCAAAAATTGACAGAGAATTTATCAAATATTTCAACCTTACTGAGTTCATGGAACTCGTTAAATAACAAAAAGATTGATGAAAAATCCCGGCAGCTTCTGGTTACCGGGATTTTTTTTGCCTTGATATCAGGCTTTTTCATTACTAAATGAGCGTAACAAACTACTGACTCATTACACAACCATAATAAAAAAACCACACTGCGTAAAAATTATCCACTTACACGAAAGGGGCGGATTTCCTTCACGTGTTAAGACCATTGGATTTTTATTGTAGCTGATTAGCCGGTGAGTTTAGTAATCGTGACGACCTATTGGTTTTTAAGTGTCGATTTCGAATTACTTTTTGCGTGCATCAAAAGGATTTATTTTCCCCCCGAAATAAGGAATCAATCTGAATGTAAAGACATAATCCCCGGCAGGAAGCAGATATTTTGACATGGGTAATGCTCCCCAGCTATCATCTCCTCCGACACCCATTTGCATAAGATCAACCGTAACAAAAACCTCATCTTTTGGTACAATGTCGATTGTGTGACGATAATTCGCTTTTATCCCCTGATCAAAATCCTCCACTGAATTGTTCAGCGCAGAACCCGAAAACAATGGCCGGCCAGTTAAAAGCAACCCGTCACCTTTATTATTGGTAAGTGCAAACCAGCGCAGATCGGTCTTATATCCGTTTTCCTGCGGACGCACATAAGGAAAATACTGTTCAGCGACTTTTTGATGATATTCATCAACAAATGCCGAAGTGTTTCTGTCGCAATAATTTTCGTGGGGGCCTCTTCCAAACCAGGATAGATTTTCAAATGATCCCGGCATGGAAAACCTAAAACCAAACCTTGGCATTTCAGGCCGGTTGGATCGTTGATCCGTGTAGTCCAGTTTCATCCCTGATCCTGCTTTGGCAAGAATTTGTTTCCCTTCCAGTTTTTCAAAATCAAAATAGAGCAACAGATCTTCTTCCATCCCCGTTATTGACAAGTGCGCATGCTGCTGTATTTCTTCAAAGGAAAGTGTCCGGCCCCAAAGCCTGAACTCGTCAATCCGCCCGATGAAAGGACGCTCATTGCAGCTGTTGTTACCCATGTAGCTGCATCCATACAAATTTACTGCTTCAGCATGATCCAGCACAATGGTTTGCACCGGTTCACCATTGACATAAAGCTGTAAATTTTTATCATAACTACTGTAAACCAAAGAAATAAAATACCATTTTCCTTTTTGAAAAGGATAATCAAAAGCTTTGTTCTCATTTCCTCCAATAAAAGCATAGAGTTTGCCATCATTTCTGAACTCATAATGCAGTTTCCCTTTTCCCCATTTTTTATTACTCCAGATCATGTTCATATCCGAAAAATCAGCAGGGTAAACCAATACTTCGAGTGTAAATTCATCCAGTTCCAGATAACCCGGATCGTTGAGCTGAAGATAAGCTGGCATTGCCTGAAAATCAATTGCCCGGCCAAACCCATGCTTTGAAGGCACAAGAATTTCAACATCCGGAAGTGGCAATTCAATGAGTTTGATTGAAGACTCAGCAGTAATTTCACCAAGACCATTAATGGTATAACTCAGGTCCAAAGCAGCATTTACCGACGGGAGAAAATAATTACCGGAAAAAACTGCAGTTTCAGCATTAATTATTTCAAGCGAAATATCTGTCAAAAGCTGATGTTTGGATGCTTCTTTCCATGGTGCGCAACGATGATCCATTCCATTGCCAAAATCATTATCCGTTGGAGCTCTCCAAAAATTTGGTTTTAGCGGACTTTTGATAACTGATTCTCCATTTATCAGCCATTCGGTCAACGCTCCTGTAGTTTTACTGAAAGTTATTTTAAAGTTCTCACCCGAAAACAGGTAACTATCAGGTAAATCACTGATTTCGAGTGGGGGTATCCGTTCAGATTTGACAAGTGATTCTGGCTGATAATTGGGAATTAAGATCTGTTCGCCTGCTATTTCAAAATCTTTCGGTATCAACTCATCAGAAGATTTTGTCCTGACGCTGAAATTAATAAAATATTCTTTCCCGGTTTCCATCTTCAATCCCGTAAAATCGATGGTAACCGTCCTGCTTTCTTTTGGTCCGATGTCAAGATCATCAATTATTCCCTCCAGTAATGTTTTGCCTTCGGCTTTGACTTTCCATTGTATATAAAAAGGTCTGAGGCTAATAAAATCATATTTATTAATGATGTGAAATCGTCCGGCCAGTGGATTAATTGTCTCGATACCAACAAACTGATAAACCTTTTTCACTTCAGCAAGTGCAGGATGTGGTGATCGATCAGGAGAAACCAGGCCATTGCAGCAAAAGTTGCCGTCGCTCGGAACATCTTCAGGTCCAAAATCGCCTCCGTAGCCATAATATTGTTTACCGTCGGGAGTAACTTTTAACAATCCCTGATCGACCCAGTCCCAGATAAAAGCTCCCTGCAATTGATCGTATTTTTCGATTACCTCCCAGTATTCTTTTAAGTTTCCTGTACTATTGCCCATAGAATGAGCATATTCGCATAATATCAAAGGCCTTTCCTGACGTTTTTGAGCATAGTTTTCGATAGATTCCACCGACGCATACATAGGGCAGTAAATATCGGTATTGGGTCCAAGCAACGCACGTTCATACTGCACCGGGCGGGTAGTATCCCTGTGTTTAACCCAATTGTAACAAGCTGTAAAATTCACTCCGTCACCTGCCTCATTACCCAGTGACCAAATAATAACCGAAGGATGGTTTTTATCTCTTTCAACCATCCGTTTCAACCTTTCGAGGTGCGCCAGTTCCCATGCAGGATTTTTTGCCAGACTTTTCTCTCCATATCCCATTCCGTGAGACTCAATATTGGCTTCGTCGATCACATACAAACCATATTTGTCGCAAAGGTCATACCAGCGCGGGTCATTAGGATAATGACATGTTCTTACCGCATTGATGTTGTTTTGCTTCATCAGCCGGATATCTTCAATCATACTGCTGACTGAAATAACATGACCTGTTTTGGGATCATGTTCATGACGATTAACTCCTTTGAGTATTACAGGTTTTCCATTTACCAGCAACTGGCCGTTTTTTATTTCGGAAGTTCGAAAACCAACATTCGTTGATTTAACCTGAGTGATTCTGTCTTTTTTATCCTTAAGAGAAATCACCAGTTTGTAAAGCTCGGGCGTTTCGGCAGACCAGATTCGCGGGCTTCGCATAAAACTACGAAACTGCAAGGTTTGTTTCTCATGAGCATCAATTCTCACCTTTCTTTCTTCCTGAAATACTAAAGCATTGCTATCTGATCCAAACAACTGTACCTGAATTTTCACCGGTGGAGACTTACGATGATGTGAATTTATCAGATCAACCTGCAGATTCAGTAAACCATCCCGATAATCATTTATCAAAGTAGCATGGGAATGTATATCATGGATGTTTATTTTTGGTTCAGCATATAAAAACACATCCCTTTCAATCCCGCTGATTCGCCAGAAATCCTGACATTCGAGATATGACCCGTCGCTCCATCGGAAAACCTGAACTGCGAGGGTGTTTTCTCCCTCTTTCAGAAAACTGGTAATATCAAATTCAGCCGGCAACTTACTACCCTGGCTGTATCCTGCCTCATGACCATTAATCCAAATATACATTGCCGATTTGACTGCTCCAAAGTGAAGAATAACCGAATGATCTTTCCAGTGCGTCGGAATTTCAAAAGTAGTAAGGTAAGAGCCAGAAGGATTGTGATCATGTGGGATCGAAGGTGGTTGCGGGTCATAAGTCCATTCGTAATGAACATTTACATAAACAGGCACACCATAGCCCAATAATTCCCAATTGGATGGAACCGGAATTTTGTCCCATGTGGAATAGTCAAACCCCGGTTTAAAAAACTCAACCGGCCTTTGATCGAGGCGTTCAGCATATTTAAAATACCATTTTCCATTAAGTGACTTAAAAAAGGGAGAGTCTTCCCATTTATTTCTGAAAGCCTGTTCGGTGTTTGCATAAGGAATCGCAAAAGATTTTTGAGGAAGCTTGTTTCGCCCGATTATGGCAGGATTTTCAATGTCGTTGAAAAAATTGCTGTATTGTGCTATGACTCCACAGTAACTAATTGCAGATAAGATAGCTGTTACTAAGATCGTATTAAATTTCATGGACTTTGGCAATTAATCAGTTTTATGAACAATTGAATTAATCCACAAATTTAATCGGAAATCTCAACAAAAGGCTACATTCAAAATTTAATTGCAGTTTTGACCAAAGCTGTTAAATAACACTCAATCTAAAAATACGCAAATAAAAAACCCTGCCGGTATTTTTGAATTCTGGCAGGGTTTTTTCGTATGAAAAATTTATAATTTCTTTAGTTTGATATTTTTATACCAAACCTCATCACCGTGGTCCTGCAGACCAATAAAACCTTCACCGGCTACTTCAGCCCAGTCGGGGTTATATTCTGGAAACTTACTTTTAGCAACCATTTCGTACCATTCGGGTGTCCATAAATGATATTCAACAACTTTTTCGCCATTGAGCCAATGTTCCACCAGACCTTTAAAGACGAGTATCTTAACCTGGTTCCATTCGCCAACGGGTTTTACTTTATCCTGAGCCACTCCAATCATGTCATACAAGGCTCCAGCGCTGTGAAGTCCGTCTCGTCCGTCAGGATGTGTGATGTTGTCGAGCACCTGCATCTCGGGTGCAGTTTGCCAGATGGTTTTGTCGGGAAGTTCCTTTGCCAGATAAAAAATTCCACTATTTCCACCCGGAGAGATTTTCCACTCAAGTGATAATTCGAAATTCTGAAATTTTTCATCATAGATGATATCACCACCTTCGATGCCGCCAGCTTCTCCACGGCCTGAGGCAAGACAACGCAGCGTACCGTCTTCAACTTTCCATCCGGTGGGGAAATAATCCTTGTTGTATCCGCGCCATTTGCCAGGTTCTTTGCCGTCGAACAGTAATATCCAGCCTTCATTGATTTCAGCCTCTGTAAGTACATTATCAGCCACCGGTTCCTCAACAGCGGCAGATTCATCCGCGGTTTTTGACTGTTGACCAGCGCACGATGCCAAAGCAAAGGCAATAACAAACAAATAAATGATTTTTTTCATTTTCATCCCTTTCTTTTTTTATGGTTAATAAATTTAAATTTAAAACAAACTACATGCTCCATCCTTCGCGGTAGGTGTGTTTGATGTATTCATCAGCAGCAGCTTTTGCATTTATCGTTTCATGACGGGTATCGAAATGCGGGTGACCGTCAATGATTTCGAATTTATCGCTGAGTACTACCCTGATCTCGTCGGTGTCGCTGATATTGGTGAATTGCATATTTTTCCCATCCCAGAGAAGTTCTCTTTTCAAATCCTGCAGCCTGACAGCTACAACACCCATCACTACCATTTCGTTCATTGGTCCCGAATATCCGAAATAAGAACTTGCTTCGGTTCTGTATTCAGGAGTTTCTTTGCAGGCACGCACCCAGTCCATTTCATGACTTGTGGTAATTCGGCGCAATTCGGGTGCCGGTCTTTTATAGTTTTTATCGAGATCAAGTGGCAGCAGGAAAGGATTCTTACCATAGCATCCCGACATAATTTTACCTTTGGTACCGATGAGTAAGATTCCGCCATCCGGGTCTCGTCCCATGATTTCCCCTTCGGGGAGCTCTTCGGGGCGCGGTGGAAGCAATCCGCCATCCCACCAGGTTACCGACACTTCCGGCATGTCAATATTTCTGAATTTTTCCCTTTCAGGAAAAACATATTTTACTACTTGAGCCAATGGCGGCGATTCAGTATTAAACAAAGAAGAGCTTCCCTGCACTTTAACCGGGTATTTTAATTGCAAAGCTTTATAGATAGGGTCCAGGATATGGCAGGCCATATCTCCAAGAGCACCTGTTCCAAAATCCCACCAGCCCCGCCAGTTCCAGGGCGTATAAATTGGATTGTAGGGACGCTCACGTGCCGGACCCAGAAAAAGGTCCCATTTTAAAGTTTCGGGTATTTGCATCACTTCTTTTGGACGCTCGAGTCCCTGGGGCCAAATCGGGCGGTTTGTCCAGGCATGGGCTTCTCTGATTTCACCAATAGCTCCATCCCACACCCATTCGCATACCTTTCTGATGCCTTCCCCTGAATTGCCCTGATTGCCCATTTGAGTTGCCACTTTGTAGTCTTTGGCAACCTCTGTCATCTTTCGTGATTCCCAGACTGAGTGTGTCAATGGCTTTTCGCAATAAACATGTTTGCCCAATTTCATGGCGTTGATGCTGATAATTGCATGGGAATGATCAGGTGTACCTACTACCACTGCATCAATCGAATCACGCATTTCATCAAACATTACCCGCCAGTCATAATACTTTTTGGCATCAGGAAATTCCCCAAAAATTTTGGAAGCATATTTCCAGTCCACATCACAAAGGGCAACGATATTTTCACTTTTTACAGCACGAATTACACCTCCACCGCGTCCGCCAACTCCTATTCCAGCTATATTCAGCTTATCGCTGGGCATACGGTAACCTAATCCTGAAATAACATGACTTGGTAAAATAACAAATCCGGCTGAAGCAAGCGCTGTGTTGCGCAGAAATGACCTGCGATCTACTCCCTGTTTTTTGTTTTCAGATTCTTCCATACCTCATTGATTTAGTTAAAGTAAATATCTTTGAATATATTGAAAGCTTTGTTCTGCACAAATAAGTGGTGAACCTTCGGCACATTCTTCCTGCTCGTAAATCAGCAGTTTAAGACCGGCCTTTTCAGACCACTTTATCAGATTTTTAAAATCAACCGTGCCATTGCCGATATTGCAGCTATTGCGGTCATTACCCATATCTTTGATGTGCCAGAGGAAAAAACGTCCCGGATAGCGTGTGAAAATCTCTGTCAGATTCATCCCTGCCTTTTCGAAAAAATAGGTATCAGGTTGAAAGAAAACTTTATCAGATTCAGTTTCTTTCAGCAAAATATCATACGGAATTAACCCTTCAATCTTTTGAAACTCGAAATCGTGATTATGATAACCAAAATAAAGTCCGTAACGATTGCAGATTTCACCGATAATATTCAACTCTTCGGCCAACTTCTGATAATCGGCTAATGTTTTGTTTGGACGGCCAGCAAAGGAAGGCAAAACTATGTACCGGAGACCTGCTTCCAGAGCTTTCTCTGAGTAAAATTCTGCATTTTCAGCGGTGATTCCTGCATGGGTACTATAAATTTCAAGATTGAAATCAGCACACATTTTCCTGAATTCACCGGCTTCAATGTCATAAAACTTCCCATTAAAACCATAAGGTTCAATTCCTGTAAAGCCTATCCGGCTGACTTCTGCCAGGACATTTGGAATATTATTATTCAGGATTTCACGTAGAGACCATAACTGCACGGCAATTTTCTTTTTTTCTACAGGTTGGAGAGAAAAAGCTTTATTTGTAACCATAGGCAAGAAAACACCTGCTGAGAGAAGTGAAAGCCTGCGGAGGAAATCTCTTCGGTTGCTACCCGGTTTATTTTTAATCATACTATGGTTCATTTAGAGATCAACAATACATTTTTCTTTATGGCTTAAGAAGGCTGCTTCAATAATATTCAGGTTCAGCAATGCACTCTCCGGGGTAACTTCCTGCGGTTTCTTGCCTAACAGCGTTGCAGCAACATCATCCCAAAAACCCATGTAATTACCTCTTTGGGTAGGATATTTTATTTTTTGCTTGTCGGTTCCTTTTTCTGTATGCAGTATCCCAAAACATTTTCTTGGCTCAAGTCCAAAATTCTTATTATCGGGTATAATCCCTCTTTTGAGTGATTCTTCCTGTCGGTCGAAAAAATATTTTACATAAGAACCATAAGTACCATGCACCTCAAAGCGCAAGCCCGGTTCTCGGGTAAACACACTGGCTCTTAAACTTGCTGTGTGCCGCGGATAAATCAGTTTCAGGTCAAAACTATCGTTTGCCTTACTCCTTTCGCGCTGATTGTAAAGAAGACAAAACACTGACGTTGGCTTTCCGAAAAGACAAAGGGACTGGTCAATCAAATGTGTTCCCAAATCGAAAAGTGTACCTCCTCCGTCTTCATTCAAATAGCGCCACTCAGCTCTGTTTAGTACCGGAGTATAACGATCAAAACGGGATTCAAAACTGACTATTTCTCCAAGATGACCTTCTGCAAGAATCTTTTTCACTGTAAGAAAATCGCCGTCCCATCTCCGGTTATGAAAAGGGAAAATGAGTTTCCCTTTTTTTGCTGCTTTTTCCATAATCCGGATAAAACCTGCACTGTTCAGGGCAACAGGCTTTTCAATTATGACATGTTTACCTGCATCAATTGCTAATTCAGCTTGTCCGGTATGAAGAAAATGAGGAGTGCAGATGACTACCAGGTCAATTTCCGGATTATCGGTAACCCTGTTAATATCCCTGACAATTTGAGTATTGGGATAGACCGTTCCGGCTCTGTTTCCGGAAGTAACGATGGAGTGTAAATTGAAGCGGGGATGTTTTTGTATAAAAGGGGCATGAAATACACTCCCGGAGAATCCGTAACCGATAATAGCCGTATTGATTTGCTTTTGACCTTCTATCTTAGTTTCTCTCATCTGTCTGTTTCAAGTTTAATATTTCTAAATTATTTTTTCTGTTGAGGAATCCCAGTAAACACGCCTGCCTTCATGATAGGCGATAGTTCCCATGTGCGCAGTAATAGCTTCCTGAAATGATTGGTCAATATCGCAACTTGGTTGTATTCCGTTGTTAAGCCTGATGCAGTTGATCCATTCGCGCAAATGAAGATGTGAAGTGTCGAAGGTTTTTCCATCCCGATAAGTATAAAGGAGTCCCCGTCCGGCGAAGTATTTTTCAGTGGGTGTTGTAATTGCGTCCACTTTATCCTGACCAGGTACGTATGAAAAAATAGGGGTATGGGGTTCAATGATTCCCTTTTCAATTTTTTCCTTGTACCGGGTAGATTTTGGATCAGCGGAAACCAACAGTGTTTCATTCAGTTCCATGTAAGCATCATGTCCCATAATTACTTTGCCGCGGTCTTTTTCACTTGCCAGTGTAGCGCTGTAGAGCAGTGTCAGATCGCGTTGCGGGTATTCAAAAGCCATATTGAGCACATCAGGAACAGTACGACCGTCTTTAAAAAAATAAATACCTCCGGATGCTGTTGCAGAATGAGGAATTCCCAGATTAAGTATCTGATTCAGGGCATCATATTCGTGAGTAAAAAGATCGCCACTGAGGCCGGTGCTATAATCCCACCAGCAACGCCAGCGGAAAAATCTTTCAAGACTAAACTCATGCCATGGTGCGGGTCCGATAAACTGTTTCCAGTCAATGGTTTTTTCGTTGGCTTCGGGGTCAATATCATACACCCAGGCACCATTGGGATCGTTGCGGTTGGTACAAACTTCGATGAGGGAAATTTTTCCGATCGCACCCTGATCGATAAGCGATTTTGCAATGTGATAGCTTTCTGTTTGCCTTCCCTGATGCCCAAGTTGAAAAATAATGCCGGTGTCTTTAACCACTTTTCTTATCTCGTAAGTTTCTTCGACAGTCCAGGATAGTGGCTTTTCGCAGTAAACATGCTTACCGTGCCGTGCAGCTTCAAGCGCAACAGGAACATGCAAATGGTCGGGTGTGGCAATGATTACCGCATCAACATCCGGAGCTGCAACCAATTCCTGGTAGGTTTGATAACGCTTTGGAGCTTCACCCTTCAAGCCATTTGTTCCATTACGATGGATGTTGGCAGCAGTTTCAACACCCCGTAGAGCATTTTTCTGGAAAACATCACAAATGGCAGTGATTTTTACATTCAGGTCTTCCTGAGCATAAAAATCATTGAGGTATTCTTCCCAGTATTTATCTTGTTTTGCTCTTTTTTCAAATTCATCAATGCGGTCGGGATGAAGATATCCAAGTGCTTTGAGCAAATACCTGCCACGCCCTCCGACACCCACAATTCCCAGCCGGATGGTTTCTCCTTCAACAATTGATGGTATGCCTTTGGGCATTACCGACTCCAAATCATCAAGCAACGGAGACTGTTTCTTTTGACGATCGGAAATATTTTTAACCAGTCCATAACCAAGTAAACCTATTACAGGCACTGATGCTAAACCGGCCAGAATATCCCGACGACTGTATTTCCCGGATTTATCACTATTTTTCTCCTGATCCATTTACTGTTTGTTTTTCTTATTGGGTATAAGTCGGGCTAATCCGATAATTTTTTCGGTTGGAAATAACAGAATGACCCAGATAGCACTGATTTCAATCAATGTTTTATTGATAATAAAATAGCTTCCATCGGAAGGAAACAAATATTCAATACCCGGAAACGGCGGATGTGAAAGATAATAAAGCATCAACAACACCATGCCGGCCACGGCAGCAGGTCTGACAAAAATACCCGCCAAAAAAGAAAGCCCGATCAGCGTCAATGCCCAGGCATTCAGCGTGTCATTAACAGCAAGTACTTGCTGATTGTTAGCTATCCACTCGAAAAATGGCTTTGCAAAACCTCCCGAATCAAGAAGATAAGCTTTTGATGTCCACGAAGGAGTGAGTATTTTTATCATCCCTTCATAAAAGAAATGCCAGCCTATTACCAGTCTTAGTATTACAAGTGCAGTGAGTTTCCATTTGCTGTATTCCATTACCCGGCAAAATTTAATGGACAAATGTAATTGTTTTGACAAAAAGAAAAACACGGATCACCTAAATTTTAGAGCAAAATTTAAAGGCAACATCCATTTTGACTTAAACAAAGGAGTCAGCATCTTTTTTTAATCACAACTGACCGACAAAAATTATGAGATTTTTCACCGCCGGCTGACGTAGAGGAATCCTCTCCACATTTTTCTACCCTTTTGGAATTTTGTCGGTCAATAGCGTTTTTTAATAGGAAAAGTTTTGAATCAAATGTCAATTCATGACATAAAAATAAAGCTGTTTTTATGATTTCCCTTCCAATGCCGGAATAACCAATATCCTTACGAAAAGGCCATTTTTTGAGACCAATTGGGAAAACGTTTGCAAAACAACAGAACCTTCACGGAAAGGTTATCTAACTGAGGTTTTATAGCTAACTTTGCGGGCGAAAAAAATCAAAATTTCCTCAATGCAATTTGCCCAGATACTAAACCAATCAACATTTTCAACCGATGATTTAGTTAAATTTCTCGCAGCAGAAGGAGAAGACAGGAAATTACTTTTTGCGCTTTCAGCAGCCATAAAACAGAAGTATGTGCAGAATCTGGTTTATTTCAGAGGGCTGATTGAATTTTCGAATATATGTGCGAAAAACTGTTATTATTGTGGGATTCGCAAATCCAACCCGAATGTTATCAGATACAATCTTACCGATGACGAAATCGTGGAAGCTGCAAAATTTGCACTTGACAACCGGTACGGATCCATCGTTTTACAATCAGGAGAGCTAAGGAGCAAAGCATTTATCCGGCGAATTACCAAGCTGCTCGATAAAATTCATCAGGTTACAAACAACCGTTTACGCATCACCCTT
>ERZ795053.1617-NODE-1617-length-28477-cov-10.766730_pt1 | contig 28477 bp, 26 predicted proteins | sample MGYA00375137_ERZ795053 | MGnify/ENA primary metagenome ERZ795053 (study PRJEB30182, sample SAMN05720284) | activated sludge metagenome | isolation source: Anaerobic digester | place: Hong Kong | collected 2014-12-17 ...
GAAGATAAATCGCACCAGTATTTCGAGTTGATTTCGGCATTTGCATGGGATAGGAAAAAGTACATAACCAAACAGCTGGAAAAGGGCGAAGGGCTGGTTGGCGCCTGTGCATTGGAAAAGGAAACAATATTTATGACCGATGTTCCCGACGATTACGTAAATATAACCTCGGGACTTGGTGAAGCAAATCCTCGCTGTGTAATTTTGGTTCCACTAAAACATGAAGACAATGTTTTGGGCGTTATCGAAATGGCTTCGTTTAAGGTTCTTGACAACCATGAAGTTGATTTTATCGAAAAGATTGCCGAAAGTATCGCCTCTACAATTCTATCCGTTAAGGTAAATGCGCGTACCAAAATGCTTTTGGAACAATCGCAAATGCAAGCCGAAGAAATGAAAGCTCAGGAAGAGGAAATGCGCCAAAATATGGAAGAGTTACAAGCTACCCAAGAAGAGGTGGAGCGCAAATCGGGCGAAATAGAAAAGTTCATGACATCCATTCATAACAGCGCTTACGTTGTAGAATACGATTTAGGTGGAAACATTATAAACGTTAACGACGCATTTATTAAAATGGTAGGCATTGCCCGCGAACAAATTATTGGTGGACATCACTCCGATAACTTGGTTTTGAATGATGTTCAAAAGAAAGAATACGGCAATTTCTGGGATGGACTAAAATCCGGTTTAACCCGTAAGGTGAAATCGACAATTACCATCAACTCACGAAACATTGAATTGCTGGAAACTTACATTCCTATTAAAGACAACGAAGGCAAAGTTGTAAAAGTTATGAAACTGGCCTTCGAACAGGAAGAGTTTAAATAGTCTAATACTGTTGCATTTAAACACGGTTTTAAACAACCAAGGCTGTCGAATACGACAGCCTTGGTTGTTTTTGAGATTTTCGATTATTCGCCCGTTATCAATTTATAATCTTAAATCGCTAGAAGATAGCATATACAACATAAATAAGCCGCTCAAAGCACCTAATGTTATCCCGGATATCCGAAAAGATGCTTCGACTTGATGTTTCGAATTACATACTTCGGCACCATCTTTTCCCAATCGGCATTATTTTCCTGAAGCAGCTGCAGCACATGGTTGGAAGTTATATGCAGCCATTCGCGCTTTACGCTGGGCAAATTCACAATTAAACCGTTTTCCGTAAGATAGTTGTAAATATGGGTTACATCGGGAGGCAGGGTTATGTCGTGCGTTGTCATTACCTTATTCGAAATTCTGTTCAACGCCGGGTATATGTAAAACTTTGTTCGGGCGGGAAACATCTTGCCTACCGCCTCGAGCAATCCGCCTGGCAAGTCCTTGTAGTAAATCTTATCCATAACCTTCACAAAGGTTGGAACGCCCATGGCAATTCGTAAATTGTTATGCTTAAACCGTCCAAAATACTCTACCAACCGGTAGAACTCCCTAAAGTTGGATATGAGAACATTTTGTCCCATTCCGTTCAGCAAATCCACCCTATCCAGAAAATCGCGCTCGTTCAACTCGCCCTCTTCCAGCAGGTTGTTAAGCGTAATTTCGCAAATTTGAAGGGTATTCTTAGTGGTAAAATCGGCGTCCTTTTTAAAATGGGCATAGGACGATTTAAGTATATCGAAACCCACATAGGTTATTGGTCTGAAACGCCCGCGAAGCAGCAGCACATTCTTTTTGTAGAGCATATCATCCGGCTCCTGAACCTTCCCGTTCCTATCGAAAAAAATAGCCGGGGTCATCCCGTTCTTCACCAGCTGCACCCCAAGCAAGCGGTTATCCACATAGTCCAAATCGGGGCCACTCATCCGCGCCATTGTAATCTCGACCCTATCCGACGATAAGTTATCGAGCAGCGACTGCAAAAAAACGTTCGGTTTACCGTAAAAGTAGTAGCAGGCATAAATAAGGTTAACCCCCAGCGCTCCCAGCGTATATTGCTGTAACACCCCATCGTTCTCCAACAGCCTTACATGAATTACCACCTCGTTGGGCACACCGGGCTTACTCAACTCGAACCGAACACCCAGCCATCCGTGCCCCTGATTATCCTTTCGGAAGTTTAACGTTTCAACGGTATCGGCAAAAGCAAAGAAACGCCTGTTGTCCTGACGTTTCGCCTCGAGTACCTGAGCCAGCTCATCGTACTCCTTACCAAGCATCTGCTCCAGTCGGGTAAGACATACGTACCGACCCTTATCGCCATTGCTGTACAGGTAATCGCTAAAAATTTTATCGTATGCCGAAATGGTTTTGGCAACCGTTCCGGAGGCACCGCCCACCTGAAAAAAAGCGCGTGCCACTTCCTGCCCTCCGCCTATTTCGGCAATTGTGCCATACTTGGTTGTGTCCAGGTTAAGCAGCAACGCTTTACGCTTGGTACTAAGAATTTCCCGTTCCATAAGCCATGCTTTATTTATAAAAATAAGCAAACGGGATAAATTGTTCAATACCCGCAGAAAAATTTAATAGTTGCGCCCTAACACTTTCTTCTAAAAAAATTGTTTTTTAGTTAAATGAAAAAAATAATCCTATTATAAATTTTTACTAAAATTATTGGCGCTTGCACAGGAATTATACAACCAAGGCTGTAATACTCTTTTACGCACGGATTGCAAATCGGCGCAAGTTGTAAAGCAGTGCAAATGGCATCTTTTTGTTATTTCGAGCGTAGCCGAGAAATCTTATTTTTATACCGCTAAACCCTTAAATAAGCCTAACAACAGACCACCTACACCCAAGTTGTTCCCGTTAAACTTGCTAAATATTGCGCGATTGGGTACATTTCCGAACTTTTTAGCGGTAATATTACATGAGTAAGATTTTTTTCCGTATGGTATCCGCTTTTTTGTTGATACCCATTTGTTCGATTTCGCAAATCGACACCATGCCAAAGCCAAGCAACCACCTTTATACTTGTCGCGATTCGATATTACAAAACAACAGTCCACAAACGCTTGCCGATCTTGGCCAATTTTGCAGTCCGTTCAGGGGTAAGGTAATCAGCCACTTTGGACCACGTCATGGCCGATTCCATGCAGGAACCGACATTAAACTACAACTGGGCGACACCGTTCGAGCCGCATTTGCAGGGATTGTTACACGAGCATCGAAGTACTACGGCTACGGTTTGCTGGTGGTACTAAAAAACGATTCTCTTGTTGAAACATACTACGCCCACCTAAGCAAAATCCTTGTTAAGGTTGGCGATACGGTTGCTGCCGGCTCTACGGTTGGGTTGGGAGGCCGAACAGGAAGAGCCACCACCACCCACCTTCATTTTGAATTTCGGGTTAAACATATTGCCCTTGATGCCGAGAAACTTTTCGACTTTAAAAATCAACTTGTCCTTGCTAAGAACATACCTACATTAGAGCCTGAGAAAGTTAACGATGTTGCTATGCCCGATTCCGTACCGAATTACGATAGCAACTACACGCTAAACGCTGGAAACCCCAAACACCCGCTGAACGAGGAGGTGGTTTACACAATTAAACGAAAGGATACGCTATACTCTCTGGCCAAGCGGTATGGTACAACTGTCGATGGAATTTGCGCCCTAAACAGCATAAACCCGAAGGCTACGTTGAGAATAGGACAAAAGATAAGAATACGGGTGTAGCAGAAAAAGAAGACACTTTAAGCATAACGGTAAGTTTTATTTAAAAACCTTAACGCACGAATTACAAAAACCGAAACTGTAAGACTTTTCACGAATTGCAAACCGTGCAAGCAGTGGAAACGGCAGATGAACCCAACGAACCAAGTCCGTGCAAGTTCAACGAGCAGATAAATTACTCGAACAATGCTTTTTTGTTATTCCAAGCGTAGTAGAGGAATCTCTCCGCATCAACAAATAAAAATGAAAAACCCTTCTAGGCTTTAACGTCCTAAAAGGGTTTACAATAAGTTACTTACTATAAAGCGCTAAAAAATTACTCGGGTTTAATGAGCTCCAAGCTACGCTTTACAAATTTACTTAAATCTTCGCCCTTAAGCATATTGTTTGCCAGTAAGGCTAAATCGATAAGCTGCTTAACCAGCTTGTAATCCTTTCCAAAACCCTTAAGGATTGTGCTCTTCTCGCCTTCCAGACCTTCGAGTTGCTTTTGGTTTTCGTCCTTGGCATCCTTATCGGTTTGAGGGATTTCCTCCTCCTTCTTATCCTTTAACGCCTTTTCCAGCTCGTCCAACTTTGCCTTAACGGGCTTTATTTTTTCGTTAACCTCGTTCAACTTGCCGCTCAGCGTATCGTTCTTTGCCTTTAGTATTGTTTTAACAAGCGGATGGGCAACGTTTACCACCAAGTTGTTGCTGTCGGGCATATTGCCGTAAAAGCCTGCAGTTGGGCTCATGGCTGCCATATCCTTCATACGACGCATAAACTCGGAACGGGTTATTACCACAGGATTTGCGTTTTCGCCCAAATCTTCGAACGAAACCCAGTAATGATCCTCGGACGGTAAAGCGCCTTCGAAAACCGACCGCAAATCGGATTGCTGCTCGTTCGACAAATCAACCTCTTTCCTATCCTCCTTAACAATTAACTTGTCAACTACATCGGAGTCAACACGGGCAAAACGGGTATCCTTCAACTTGCTTTCCAACGCATTTATTACATGCGGATCGAGCTGCCCGTCCATTATCAGCACGTCGTAACCACGATTTTTAGCCGCTTCTATATAGCTGTGCTGTTCAACCTTATCGCTGGCATAAAGGTAAATTAAGGTCTTATTCTTATCCGTTTGGTTATCCTTTACAAGCTTTTCATACTCCTCGAATGTGAAGTATTTGCCGTCAACATTCTTCAACAAGGCAAACTTTTCGGCACGTTCGTAGAATTTCTCATCGGTAATCATACCAAAGTTGATGAACAACTTCAAATCGTCCCACTTCTTCTCGAACTGTTCCCTGTCGGTCTTAAATATATCCTGAAGCCTATCGGCAACCTTCTTGGTTATATGCGCCGAAATTTTCTTAACATTCGAGTCGCTTTGCAGGTAACTACGCGAAACGTTAAGCGGAATATCCGGAGAATCGATTACACCATGCAAAAGTGTCAGGAATTCCGGAACAATACCCTCTACCGAATCGGTAACAAAAACCTGATTGCAGTAAAGCTGTATCTTGTTTTTCTGAATATCGAAGTTGGTTTTAATACGCGGAAAGTACAAAATACCCGTTAAGTTGAAAGGATAATCGACATTTAAATGAATGTAAAACAAAGGATCCTCCGATGCGGGATATAAATCGTGGTAAAAGGTTAAGTAATCCTCCTCCTTTAAATCGGCAGGTTTGCGCGTCCAAAGCGGATTGGTATCGTTGATTATTTTGTCCTTTCCGGTATCGATTTCCTTACCATCCTTCCACTCCTTTTCAGTTCCAAAAGCAATGGATATAGGAAGAAAACGACAGTATTTCTTCAACAACTCATCAACCTTTGTATCCTCTAAAAACTCCTTAGAATCGTCGCTGATATGAAGAATAATATCGGTTCCACGGCTGTCGCGTTGTGCATCTTCAATTTTGTACTCCGGAGTTCCATCGCACGACCACTTTACCGCCTTAGCATCGTCGCGCCACGAACGGGTTATAATTTCGACGTTATCGCTAACCATAAACGCCGAGTAAAAACCCAAACCAAAATGGCCAATTATTCCGTTGGACTGTTCCTTATACTTACCCAAAAACTCTTCTGCTCCCGAAAATGCTATCTGATTGATATACTTTTCTATTTCGTCGGCAGTCATACCCACGCCGCTATCGGAAACCGTAATTGTTTTTTTCTTTTTATCAACGCTAACCCTAATGGTTAAATCGCCCAACTCGCCCTTAAATTCACCTAACGAGGCAAGTGTTTTAACTTTTTGAGTGGCATCAACAGCATTCGATATTATTTCCCTTAGAAATATTTCGTGATCCGAGTATAAAAACTTTTTAATTATAGGGAAGATGTTCTCAGTAGTTACACCGATTTTTCCAGTTTGCATAGCCAATTTTATTTTAGTTAAACTTATAACCACAACCCTTTCAAAACCTGTACCATGTCATTCATTACGGATTTAAGTGGCATAAAACATTAACAGTTGCCTTACTATCAGCAAGATAACAAAATAGGTAAAACTGACATTGGGTCAGAATTACTGAATATTTGGCATAGAAATTAAAAAAGGAATATGTATAAAATTGCCGCAAGCAAAATGGCAAAACTGATAATCCATAAGATTAACAGAACTTTAACGTTCTTTTTATATACCCTAATGGCATAATTTCCCGAAAGCATTAAAACGAAGTTTTTTGCACGATCTACCAGATTTTCATCTTTAAGCACATAATCGTAAGCGCCCATTTTTTTTATATATCCGCCATACTCCACCTCATTGGGATTTGACATCATAACAACCTCTACTGAAGGCGCTATTTTTTTTACCGATTCCAGTACCTCCAATCCATTCATCAACGTGCGATTGTACTCGTCGAAAAAGTTGTAACCAATAAACGCCACCGACAGTCGATGTTTCCATTCCTTACTCTCGGTAATGAAATTTATAAACTTCTCCCCCGTAACAAAACTCCGGAAATTCACCTTCAGCGGTAATTTAAAGTTACTCTCAAGCAACTTCAAATATTCCGGACTATACTCCACCACATATACGTTTACCTTTTTCGATGTGTAAGTAAATTGGCACATACCTTTAACTAATGCTTATAAAATTACAAAAATGATAAAACATAAAAAAGTCCATACTCGAATCTGATAAAAGTTTACGTAACGAATTGTATTTTGTTTGGGAAAACGAATCTTAAAGAACCTTAATAATAGAAATGGTTAAATAAAAAAGCCCTGCCAAATATTCCGACAGGGCTCCTTTTATTTATGTAACCATTTAATTTATAAGCGGTAAAAACGAATATTTATCGGAATACTCCAACATCTGCTTTGCATAATCGTCGGGATAGGTAACTTTAGCATCAACTACGCTATCGCCTTGTAAAACCGGCTCAATACTCGGATTTACAAAACCTCCATAAGGCGCTAAATGTAACTTATTGTACCTGTCGAGAACTTCCTTGTGTAAATCGTAATCGACCTTTACGGCATACTTCTCAACCAAAGCCTTACCGGCTTCGTAGTCGCCAGTAGATTTTATTCTTTGAATTTCCTTAAGCAACGTGCCAAAAAGTTCGCGTAACTTACCAAAATCGTTCACTACAAAATAAGTTTTACCGTCTCTAACCTTTTTCTCTATAACATTATCGGACTTACCATTATCGTAACACCAAGCAGCAATCAATTGGCGGTTACGCATGTGAGCTTCCTCAATATCCTTACCCAATTCCACGCGTGTTAGCTGAGCCATTAAGCCATTACGAATATAACTGCTATACTCAACCTTGCCGCCATCAAGGCTTGGCATCAGCCCCAATTCAACCATTTTAGGATCCATAATGTAATACAAAGCGAATAAGTCGGCACGGGCCTCCTCCAAGGTAGAACCGTAATTCTTCAACTCATCGCCTTTTACGCCGGGAGCCAACTGTCCGGAACCATGGCCTAAACACTCGTGCAAGTCGGTATGCAAACAACTTGCCAAGTAACCATACTTATTATTCATTTCAACCTCTTCCTTCGACCAGGCAAATTCGTCCATAAAACCATTGCCTTGGGCAGCCTGATCGTAAGCGTAAGTAATATTATCCATAGTTACCGATTTTGACCCGTGCTCCTTACGAATCCAATCGGCATTTGGCAGATTAATTCCAATTGGAGTTGAAGGATAGCAATCGCCACCTAACTGCGCAACAGTAATAACCTTAGCCGATACACCCTTTACCTCCTTTTTCTTAAACTGACTATCGACAGGCGAATGATCCTCGAACCACTGAGCATTCTTGCTGATAATCTCGGCACGGCGTGTTGCTTCAACATTTTTAAAATCGACTACCGATTCCCAACTGGCCTTATATCCCAAAGGATCACCGTAATTTTCAATAAATCCATTAACAAAATCGACCCGGGAGATTAAATCGCCAACCCAAAGGATATTGTATTCATCAAATGTTTTCAGATCGCCCGACTTGTAGTAATCAATAAGCGCTTCGATGGTTTTCCGTTGCGTTTCGTTTTCAGCAACACCTACGGCTTTCTGAAGCCAATAAACTATGTGCTGAATGGCAGAACCATACATTCCGTCTTCCTTCCAAACCTTTTCCTTAACTACGCCATCTTTCTTAACCAACTTAGAATTCAACCCGTAAGAAATAGGTGCAGGGTCGTTAGGATTCATCATCTTACTATAAAATGCTTCTGCTTCGGCCTGACTTACTCCCTCGTAATAGTTGCAAGCCGATGTAGCAACTAAATCCTCTCCTGCTACTTGGTTTACTCTTTTAGGAGCAATTTTGGGGTCGAAAATTATAGGCGAAACGTTCTTTAAAATCTCATCGCTTCCACCTAATTCTTTCGAGAAATTTTCTTCCGGAGTACTCTTTACTAACTCTGCAAAGTATTCCTCCGAAAAATTAGGCATAATTTTGTCGGTAGAGTAGTGATGGTGAATACCATTTGAAAACCAAACCCGTTTAAGGTAAACCACAAATTTGTTCCAATCTTCCGAATTTCTATCGCCTTTGTATCCCTTATAAATACCCTCCAACACATTACGAACGGTTAAGTTATACTTGTAGTTTTGATCCCAAATAATATCCCTACCACACTTAGCAGCCTCGCTAAGGTAGTAAACCAACACCCTTTCCTGTGGAGAGAGAGAATCAAATTCCGGAATTTGGTAACGCATTATCCGCAAATCGGCAAACTGATCGATTTGCCATTTAAAGGAATCTTCCTTTTGTTGCTTGTTTGCATCACATCCACTTAGTAGTACACCATACAATCCAATCATAAATACTGAAATTAATAGTTTTCTCATACGATTAGTTTTTAAGTTTAGATTAGAAATATGTCTTTAACCGTTGTTCAACATAAGAGCATGTGCTCATGCTACATTCACATATAATGACACTTACATTGAACTTGGCTACTTTAATACTTTCATAGGTTTGTATAAAAAACCGGGCTCTTTGTCCGTTTCAGGGGCTTGTACCGGTTTTGGCTTATCGCGTTGAGGATTTCGCAAATCCAAATCACGAACATAAGTCCATTTCCCTTTTTCAAATTTAAAACCATCGAACGAACCATCGGGACCATAAAATTGAGGATCTCCAGCGAATTCCGATTTTATAGGCGAAAGATGATCGAATATGATCATTTTATCATCACCCAAATATTGCAAAGTAAACCTCGATTGGACATTAAATTCAAACACAATCCGCGATAGTACATACTTATTGTCAACGCTAAAAACAGGTAATCCAAACGATATATTCCCATCGGGTTTAACGCTTAAAACCTCGATAATTTTTTTTGAACTAAACAAATTATTGTAATCATATCCAAAAAGGATGTAGTAACCTTCACCCTCAACACTAATTAAATTATAGTATAATGCACCTAACCATTTATCGTCAGAAAGTTGTGCATGATGAACATCTATCGACTTATCCGACCGGCTATCGGTTAACTGATGTAAAACAACCCCGGTTTGTGTACGAACCAAAACAAATCCGTAATAGCATTGTAAGCCTCCGGCTTGTGGAATATTCCACGTAAAAATTCGCAAGTTGCTATCGGGTGAAAAAAGTTTTCCTACCTGCTTAAGCGAATCAAACGGATATTTTAACGCACCGTCAATGCTTAAAGCCTTTTTAAACTCCTTGGTAAAAATATCGTTAAGGGAATCGGACTTACTTACCGATTGCGATGCAACAATATTATTAAGTAACAGCGATAGTTTTTTTTCGGATTGAATCAAGTCGTTATTGTGTTGCTGAGCAAAACCCGAAAAACCCAACAAACAACCACATAAAACAAATATTAAATGCCTACTCATTTTGCTATGGTATCTAATCCATCCAAAAGTAACTGCGAAGCCACTTCACACTCTTCGTCCGTTATTGTTAATGGCGGAGCAATACGAAAAGCCGAATCGCAAAACAAGAAATAATCCAACAAAAAACCCCTTTCCAAACCTAACCGAAGAATGGCATTAACCTTATCGGCCGAACCCAACTCTATAGCCATTATCAATCCTTTTGAACGAATTTCCTTAACAAGTTTATGACCTTCCAACGCTTTTCTAAAAATTTGCTCCTTTCGGTTTACCGCTTCAATTAAATGCTCATCCTCCAACACCTTTATGGCAGCAAGCGAGGCTGCACACGATACAGGATGCCCTCCAAAGGTTGTTATGTGCCCAAGAACGGGATCGGTGCAAAACGAACTCATAACGTTTTTCGAAGCAATAAACGCTCCCAACGGCATTCCTCCTCCCAACGCTTTTGCTAAAACAAGAATATCGGGAACTACATTATAATGCTCCAGGGCAAACATTTTACCTGTTCTACCCAAGCCAGTTTGAACTTCATCGAAAATAAGCAATGCGCCCACTTCGTTACAACGTTTACGCAACTCCTGCAAATAATCGTACTGTGCAATTCTAATTCCTCCTTCGCCTTGAATAGGTTCAATAATTACGCCCGCCGTTTCCTCTGTTATCAAGGATAAATCGTCAAAATTATTAAAGTTGATATGAGTAACTCCAGGCATTAAAGGTCGATATGACCGTTTTTGCTCCTCGCAACCCATCACGCTTAGCGCACCAATAGAACTTCCGTGGTAAGCATTTATAAATGCAACCATCCCGCTTCGTCCGGTGTATCGTTTTGCCAACTTTATGGCACCTTCAATAGCTTCGCTCCCTGAATTTACAAAATAGGTAGAATCCAAAGTGTCGGGCAGTAAACTCTTCAACTTTACCGCTAATTCAACTTGAGGCTTTTGTACTATTTCGCCATAAACCATTAAGTGGGTATAACTATCAACCTGATTTTTTATGGCTTCAATCACCTTTGGGTTACCATGTCCAACATTGCTGACAGAAACCCCTGAAATTAAATCGAAATACTTTTTATTATTTGGCCCAAAAAGAAAAACCCCTTCTGCCTTCTCTATTTCCAGCATTAAAGGGGACTCTGATGTTTGGGCAACATGATTTAAAAATTGCTGCCTTAATCCCATCTCTACTTATTTAACAAATTCAATTCATTCAACAGTTTATCGCGATAAGATTTTCCAATCGGTATAATTTTTCGCCCTTCATTAGTCCTAATTACTACCGAATTATCTTCTATGCTCTCAATTCTACTAATGTTTACAATATAGGAACGATGAATTCTCTTGAATTTCTCAATGGGCAGTTGATTTTCGATAGACTTCATCGTTAAATGAATGGTAAACCGTTCGTTGGGTGTGTTTATTACAATGTAATTTTCCAACGCTTCTACCCACAGTATATCGCCATACTTAATTCGAATAAGCGTATTGTTTTTCTTAACAAAAATTTCCTTATCCAAATCGCTAGCCGACCGCTGCTTATTGAACTTTTCGTATGCCTTGCTAACCGCTTTAAAAAAGCGGGGGAACATAACCGGTTTTAGTAAGTAATCGGTAACACTGTAATCGAACGCTTTTAGGGCATACTTGTCCTTCGACGAAATAATGATTACTTGGGGTGAGTTGGTTGTAGCTTCCAAAAATTCCATCCCGTTCATTTCTGGCATTTCTATATCAAGAAATATCAAGTTTACATTATCGGGGTTATTTCGAACGAAATTAAGAGCATCTACCGGGTTTGAAAACGAGTTTAAAATATTTACGAAATCAACCTTAGAGGCATACTCCTCTATTACTCTTCTTGACATTTCGTCGTCATCAATAAGTATGCAGTTCATTTGCAATTAATTAGTTATCCACTAGAATACAAATTTATACTTTTTTACCATACTCAGCAATAAAACGTTTAATTATTAAGTCGGAATTCCGAATGCTTGACCTTAACCATGTTAATAATATCTGCTCCTGCTCCTCAATGGTTAACCCATACTGAATATTCGACTTCCTTAATCGATGCGTAAGTTCGTATAAGCATAAAGCAACAGAAACCGATATGTTAAAACTTTCGGTAAAGCCAAACATCGGAATGGTTACATATTCGTCGGCCATACTTAACGCTTCTTCGGATAAACCGGTTAACTCTGTTCCAAACACAAGTGCTATAGGTCCCCTTCCTAAATCTAACCCCCGAATATCAACATCACACTTGTGCGGAGAAGTAGCAACAATCCTATACCCCCTTGATTTTATAACTCGCAATACACCTGCCGTATCGGAACTATACCGATGCAACGTAAGCCACTTGGACGATCCCATATCAATATTGGGATCAACTAAAAATGAATTATCCTTCTCGATTATATGAATATCCTGAACACCATGACAATCGCACGAACGCAAAACGGCACTGGCATTTTGTGGCTGATAAACATTTTCCAAAACAACGGAAATATACCTTGTACGGTTGTTTAGAACTTTAACGAATTGGTTGTACCTACGCTCTAGCGTAAACCCAGAAAGGTAAGCAATCAACTCTCCCCTTATGCTACTTTCAATATCATTTAGCACATTTATCATACATGCTAAAATAAACAAAAAGGAGGACTACTAGCCCTCCTTCCTTAAATAAGTTTAAAAACTTATTGAACTTTACCGTTGAGTTCGCTACCAGCTTTAAACTTAACAACCTTTTTAGCCTTGATATTAATAGGCTTGCCAGTTTGAGGGTTACGTCCGGTGCGAGCATTTCTTTTAGCTACCGAAAATGAACCAAAACCTACAAGAGCTACACGGTCACCTTTTTTAAGAGCTGTACCTGTAGACTTGATGAAAGCGTCTAATGCTTTCTTTGCATCAGCCTTTGTAATCTTAGCTTCAGCTGCAATTGCGTCAATTAATTGAGCTTTGTTCATAATTGATAATTTTTAGGGTTAGAAATAGTTAGTTGACTATCAAAGACAAAATTATTGCATTTATCAATAAAAGCAAGTTTTTTCACAATATTTTTTGTCATAACAGCCATTTTTAGTGGTTCTTTAAAAAAAAATTTTTACTCAATGCTAAATTATTGATTTTTTTAGATATTAAGCAATAGTTTAAAGAAAAATTTTTGACATGTTTTGGTAATATGAAAAAACAATATACTTTTGCCGACGGAGAAATGGCAGAGTGGTCGAATGCGGCGGTCTTGAAAACCGTTGTTCGCGTAAGCGAACCGGGGGTTCGAATCCCTCTTTCTCCGCCAAGCGAAATCGAATGATTTCGCTTTTTTTATTTATACCAATAATTTAGCAACCATCATACTACATACAATCTATCCCCTACTAAATGGATAATTTCTAGTAAAAAATTTTTATCTTTGTTGAACTAAAAACTTTGGATGTACAAATTCAAATCGGATTCGGTAAAGTAAATAACCTTGGCTAAGTTCCGTGCTAAGGTTATCCTCCTATAATTAAACTCAGGTATATTCATACCGGAGTATTTATTTTTATTGTATTGAATACTATAAGAGACTTATCTAATGATTTACGTCTCAAACAAAAATTAAACGCCATGAACAACGAAAATAAAACTATTCATGAATTCGATTTTAATCTAATCTGCGAATACTTTTCAAGCATCGAACGTCAGGGTCCTGGTAGTCCCAAAGTAACAGTTAAAGCTTTAAGTTTTATTGATAACCTTACCGACAAATCACGAATTGCCGATATTGGATGCGGAACAGGGGGCCAAACAATGGTGCTGGCACAACATGCTCCGGGTCATATTACAGGAGTTGACATATTTTCTACATTTATTGATTTATTCAACCAAAATGCCACTAAATTAAATCTTCAGGACAGAGTAAAAGGAGAAACTGGTTCCATGGATAATTTGTCTTTTCAGGATGAAGAGTTGGACTTAATATGGTCGGAGGGCGCAATATATAACATTGGTTTTGTGCAGGGTTTAAACAAATGGAAAAGATTTTTGAAACCAGGCGGTTACCTTGCCGTTACCGAAGCATCATGGTTTACCAACAAACGCCCCGAAGAAATTAATAACTTTTGGCAAGAAGCCTATCCTGAAATAGATACTATTCCGAATAAAATCAGCCAAATGCAAAATGCAGGGTTTATTCCTGTTGCTACCTTTATACTACCTGAAAACTGCTGGACAGACCACTTTTATACTCCGCAAGTTTCTGCACAAAAAATATTTCTAAAGAAATACGTCGGAAATAAAATGGCGGAAGAATTTGTCGCGTATCAACAACACGAAGCCCAATTATACTACAAGTATAAAGAGTTTTATGGATATGCTTTTTATATAGGAAGAAAACTTTAAATGCTGCAAAAAGAGTTGTACAAATAGTACAACTCTTTTTTACCCAAACGTCTATAAAATTACTTTTACCTTATTGTACAACAAACCCTGATTAAAAAATCGGATTAAACCATCAGCTATTTAACGGTAAGTAATAAACCTATTAATGAACCAAAAATTATACTCCCTACAGGAGAACCAGTTATAGGACAACTGCCTGACGAGCACCCTATAAAAAAATAGTATAAAAAACCGAGTGTACCTCCAACCAGTACACCAACAGCGGGAAGCCAGAATTTCTTGTTTTTAAGCAACTTTATCATTTTTTACCTGTTTTATAGTAAAAGAAACAACAACACTTGTATATATGTTCATTTTATCATACAAAAATAATATTTATTGAAAAGCGTTGTTGCATCTTGTATAGTAAAATTAAAGTAGTTATTTTTGCAAACCATTTGGAGAGATGCCGGAGTGGTCGAACGGGGCGGTCTCGAAAACCGTTGATCCGGGTAACTGGGTCCGAGGGTTCGAATCCCTCTTTCTCCGCAAAGCGAAGTCAATTAGGCTTCGCTTTTTATTTTTAAATACATATCACAGAACATTACTTCCTTATCATAAAAGAAAAAGCCATCATTTCTGATGGCTTTTCATATTCGTATGAAACAAGTTCTTCTACTTTAATTGCAAATTATGCAACCTTGCATAGTATCCGTTAAGTTTAAGTAACTCCTCGTGTCGTCCACGCTCAACAATTTGCCCCTCGTGTAAAACACAAATTAAATCGGCATTGCGTATGGTTGACAAACGGTGTGCTATAACCAATGAGGTTCTGTTCTTCATTAAATTTTCGATGGCTTCCTGTACAAGTTTTTCCGATTCGGTGTCAAGAGCACTAGTTGCTTCATCCAAAATCATTATCGGAGGGTTTTTCAATATTGCACGTGCAATGCTTATTCGTTGGCGCTGTCCTCCGGACAATTTACTTCCTCTATCGCCGATATTGGTATAATACTGATTAGGAGTAGCCATAATAAAATCGTGAGCATTGGCAATTTTTGCAGCCGCAATAACATTGGCCTCGGTGGTATTTTCCACTCCAAACGTTATGTTATTGTAGAAGTTATCGTTAAAAAGAATTGGCTCCTGATTTACATTTCCCATTAAATTCCGCAAACTAACCAAATCGCAATCCTTAACATTAATACCATCAATTAAAATTTCGCCATCAATTACATCCCAGTATCGTGGCAGTAAATCGACCATTGTACTTTTTCCGGAACCGGACTGTCCAACCAATGCAACCGTCTTTCCCTTTTCGATAGTCAGGTTTACATCCTTTAAAACCACTTCATCCTGATATTTGAAACTTACATTGCGATATTCGATGCTATGATTAAAACTATCTAACTTAATAGCTCCATCTTTCTCTTTAATTGGATTTTCAGCAGACAAAATAGAATCTATTCTATCGGCTGAAGCCATACCCTTTAATATATTGTAGTACGCATTTGAAAAAGACTTGGCAGGATTAATAATCATGTAGAAAATACTAATGTACGCAATTAACGACTCCGGGCCCAGATTTCCTTTTCCTGTGAAAATTAATCGACCACCATACCAAAGCACCAAGGCGACTACAATGGTTCCCAAAAACTCGCTTAACGGAGTGGCCAAATCTCTACGACGCCACATGTTACGCATAAGCGTTGAGTAAAAACTGTTAACACTCTCGAAACGTTGAATAACCTTTTTTTCAGCATTAAACGCTTTTATAACTCGCAATCCACCTAACGTTTCTTCTATTAGAGTAAGGATTGCACCCATTTTCCGTTGGCCCTTAAACGATGTTTTCCGCAACGATTTTCCAACCCTTCCAATAATTCCCCCTGTAATAGGCAAAAGCAACAAAACAAAAAGGGTTAACTGCGGGCTAATGTATATTAACCCTGCAAGGTGGATAAGTATAATTATTGGATCGCGGAAGAACATCTCCAGCGAACGAATTATGGAAACTTCAATTTCATTTACATCATTGGTCATTTTACTAATAACATCGCCCTTCTTTTCTTCGGTATAATATCCAATGGGCAACTCTACAACTTTTCGATACAATGTATTCCTAATATCCCTGAGAACGCCAGTTCTAATTGGGGCTAAATAGTACAATGATATATATGTGAACAAATTCTTTAAAAACGACGCGATAAGTACAAGCATAATCACAAAAATCAATGCAGTAGTCTTATCGTGATTTCGAATCATTTCACTTAAAAAGTAATTTAAGTTAGCAACAACCGCTTTTGTACTGAATGTAAATTCCGGCTTAACGTCGATCATAGGCACGGTTCCAAACAAAATCTGCATAAACGGAATTAGCATTGCCAAAGAGAACAAAGAGAACAGTGCGGCTACTATATTACTAAAAACATTAACCGCAACATGCCACTTATATGGTATAATGAATTTAAGTAGTTTGGAAAAATTTTTCATTCGTTTTTCGATTCAGATAAGTATCGTTATTGAATTGCTTAAATTATTTGAGTTTGCGAATATGCTAAAATTATTTTAAACCAGTGTAATTAAAAGGTGTAAGTTTTTTTAGTTCGTCCTTTACGCTTGGTTTTACATCAAGTTGATCTATAAACTGCATAAAATCGTCCTGAGTTACCGATTTGTTGGTTCTGGTTAATTCTTTCAGCTTCTCATAAGGATTAGGATAACCTTCGCGCCGCAATATTGTTTGTATGCCTTCGGCAATAACAATCCAATTTTTTATAAGGTCGTTATTAATAGCATCGACATTCACAATAAGCTTGCCTACCCCTTTTTCTATCGATTTTAAGGCAATAAGTGTATGGGCAAAAGGAACACCAACATTGCGAATAACCGTAGAATCGGTTAAATCGCGCTGAAGCCTCGAAATTGGTAACTTCGACGATAAATGCTCAAATATTGCATTAGCCATTCCAAGGTTACCTTCAGCATTTTCAAAGTCAATAGGATTTACTTTATGCGGCATTGCCGAAGAGCCAACTTCACCCTTTTTTATTTGCTGCTTAAAGTATTCCATTGATATGTACATCCAAGCATCCCTGCAAAAATCGATGAAGATGGTGTTAATTCGCTTAAAAACATCGAACAAGGCAGCAGCATTATCGTAATGTTCTATTTGAGTAGTAGTTTGAGAACGATTAAGCTTCAACGTACTGTTCACAAAGTTATTGGCAAAATCAACCCAATTAATTTCGGGATAAGCAACCGCGTGTGCATTGAAATTTCCCGTTGCCCCTCCAAACTTTGCAGAGTAGGGAATCGTTGAAAGTTGGGAAAGTTGTGCTTCTACCCTTTCAGTAAAAACCCTAATTTCCTTACCTAAGCGGGTTGGTGAAGCCGGTTGCCCATGAGTACGAGCCAACATAGGAATATCGTTCCACTCCAAGGATAACTCTTTTAACTTATCGGTAATGTTTTTAATAGCCGGAACTATTTCGTTCGCCACGGCATCCCTAATCATTGCAGGAAACGCAGTATTATTAATATCCTGTGAAGTCAAGCCAAAGTGAACAAATTCCTTAAAATCCGACAAACCTAACCTATCGAATTGTTCCTTTATGAAATACTCAACGGCTTTTACATCATGGTTGGTTGTCCGCTCAATATCCTTAACCCTAGCGGCATTTTCGAGTGTGCAATTCCTGTATATATCCCGTAACTTTTCAAAATTATCGGAATTAAATCCCTGTAATTGGGGTAACGGAATTTCACAAAGTGCTATAAAGTATTCAACTTCAACCCATAATCTGTAACGAATTAAGGCATATTCGGAAAAGTATCCGCTTAATCCATTAGTTTTCTCAAAATATCGACCATCGATTGGCGAAACGGCGCTTAAAGGTGTTAAAGACATTATTCGAATATTAAATTTTTCTTCAAATTTACTAAACTTTCAGAATAAAAATGAGTTTACTAATTTTACGCATAAGTAAGGTATTAATAACTTTTAGCGTTATTGGCGGTTTAGTTCGTTTACACACAATTATTTAATATCTGTTTGAACCATCCCACACTCGCAATTATTTTAACCTTGCTTTGCAAAAAGAAGTTCATTATAATAACTAAAAATGATAAAAATCTCAGCAATATCGTACTTAAACACGGCCCCTTTTGCTTTTGGACTAAAGCATTCGAAAATGGAAGAAATTGAACTGTTATGGGACTATCCTGCCGAATGCGCTAAAAAGTTAAAATCAGGGGAATCTCAAATTGCGTTAGTTCCCGTTGGTGCCCTGCCGTCAATTGACAAATACGAAATTATAAGCGATTTTTGCATAAGTTCAAACGGAAAAGTTCGAAGCGTGGCTTTACTAAGTAATTGTCCTTTGGACAAAATTGAAAGGGTTTTCCTTGATTACCAATCCCTAACATCTGTAAGATTAGTAAAGGTACTAAGCAAAAATTACTGGAAAATAAATCCCCAATGGGAACAACTTTCGCCCCAACACAACTTTAACAACTTCAACGGAAACGACGCTCTCGTGCTGATTGGCGACAGGGTTTTTGAAGCCGAAAAAGAGTACAAATACGTAATAGATTTATCCGAAGCATGGAAAGATTTTACAGGACTACCCTTTGTTTTTGCCGTATGGATTACAAAAAGTCAATTTGAAGATGGATTTCTCAAGCGCCTTAACACTGCACTTAGCCACGGCATAAATAGTATTGAAGAGGCTGTAAAAGAATTCGAACCTTTAAATATAAATTTCGACGAAGCCGTTTTCTACCTAAAAAATAACATATCGTACATACTAAATGCTGATAAGCAAAAGGCTATTGCAACCTTTTTAAATTTTATTAAAAGTATATAACTTAAAAATAGCGTATCTTCGTAAAAGTTAAAATCCCATAATTTATGGCAATTACCACAAAAAAGAGATGGAGTACATACGCAATTGTACACCTTATAATACTAGCCATTTTTACACTTTCGAGTTTAAATGTCATAGCTCAAGATGACATTCAGAACACCAAGGTATTTAAAATCAACATTAAGGAAAACATTATGCCGTCGGCCTGGCGGCACATTAAGGTAGGATTTGAAGAAGCCCAGAAGGCTAACGCCGATGTTATTCTTATTCACCTAAATACCTATGGTGGAATGGTTGACATTGCCGATTCTATCAGAACAAAAATTATCAACAGCAAAACGCCTGTCTGGGTATTTATCGATAATCAAGCGGCATCGGCAGGTGCTTTAATTTCCATTGCCTGCGACAGCATTTACATGCGCAAGGGTGGAAGTATTGGCGCGGCTACGGTTGTTGACCAATCGGGACACGTAGTTCCCGACAAATTTCAGTCGTTTATGCGAAGCACAATGCGGGCTACTGCAGAGGCAAAAGGCTACGATACCATAATATCGGGAACAGATACAATACTAAAATGGCGTCGCGACCCAAGAATTGCAGAGGCCATGGTTGACCCGTCAATTTACATTGAAGGAGTTATCGACAGCGGAAAGGTACTAACGTTCACTGCTAACGAAGCCATGAAAAACGGGTATTGTGAAGGGCTAGCCGAAGACATTGAAGAGGTAATGAAAAAAGCAGGGGTAAAATCCTATACTATAAGCGAATATCAACCGACATTTGTAGATAGTATAGTAGGATTTTTTGCAAATCCCTTGGTATCGGGAATTTTAATAATGATAATTATTGGTGGCATTTACTTCGAACTACAAACTCCCGGAATAGGATTTCCTTTAGCCGCTGCAACCCTAGCGGCAATTCTATACTTTGCTCCGCTTTACGTTGAAGGGCTGGCCCAAAATTGGGAGTTGGCTCTTTTCATTATAGGCCTTATACTAGTTGCCATCGAAGTTTTTGCCATACCCGGTTTCGGAATTACGGGAATATCCGGCATTATTTTAATAATTGCCGGGCTAACCTTAGCCATGATAGACAATAATGTTTTTCGCGAAACTGGAACTTTTAACATTCTGGTAATTCTTAAACCATTTGGAATTGTTGTGGCATCGGTTTTTGTCGGGCTTATCGCGGGAATATACTTCAGCAAAAAATTGCTGCTATCCCCAATGTTTCCAAACTTATCGCTAAGTTCAAAACTCGACGATAGTAAGGGATTTGTAGGCACCGACCTAAAAATTAAAACAATGATTGGCAAGGAAGGTATTGCAGTTACAATTCTTCGTCCATCAGGGAAAGTAGAAATTGAAGGCGAATGGTACGATGCCGTTTCGGAATACGGTCATATAGAAAAAGGTGAAAAAGTAAAGGTAACACGCGATACTACAGGTCAACTTTACGTTATCAAATCGTAATTAACTTACAACATAATGATTGCTATTAGAGATTTTACTCCCGGCGATTACGAAGGGGTTACAGATGTTTGGCAATTAACCAACATTGGAAATCCTGCCCGAGGAGACAACCTCGATACTATCCTACGAAGTATTGCCATGGGAGGAAAATTGCTTGTTGCGGTAAATCAGGAGAATAAAATTATAGGAACCAGCTGGATGACGTTCGACGGAAGGCGAATTCACCTTCATCACTTTGGAGTACACCCCGATTTTCAACGCAAAGGTATCGGAAAAATGCTATGTACAGAATCACTTAAATTTGTGAAAGATAAAGGATATCAGGTTAAACTCGAAGTACATAAAGAAAACAAAGCCGCTTTAAATCTATATAAACAATTTGGTTTCCAATACTTAGGCGATTACGACATTTATATTATTCGTGACTTAAACACGCTTCAATTTTAACATAGCCTTTTTCGAACGTATTACCTGTAAATTCTACCTCGATTTAACGACCTGCGGTAAGCATCGGCTTTCCTGTTATGCTCGAGTAATGTTCTCGAGAAATCGTGCCTTCCCGGCTTATCGACACTCGCACAGAAATATAAGTACTTATGGTTTTCGGCATTTAACACGGCATCGATAGCAATAACCGATGGGATTCTAATTGGACCGGGAGGTAACCCGGCATACTTGTAAGTATTGTAAGGCGAATCGACTTTTAACTGCTTCGAAAGCACTCTCCTGATAGAAAAATCACCAATAGCATACTTTATTGTAGGATCGGCTTGTAAAGGAATACCTTTACGTAGCCTATTCAAATATACGCCAGCAATGGTAGGCATTTCCAATCGATAGTTTGTCTCCTCATCGAGAATAGATGCCAAAATAGAAACTTGTACCGGTGTTAACTTCAACTTATCGGCCTTAACCCTACGCTCGTTGTTCCAAAATTTGTCGTACTCCTGCCTCATGCGCTGTGCAAAACTTTTAGCATCGGTATTCCAGTAAAACTCATAAGTATTTGGAATAAGCATCGAAATAAAGGTATTTTCATCAAAGCCATACTCCTTTGCGTTGTCCGAATTCAAAAAGTAATTAACAATCGAAGCAGAATCTGCCTCGATACGCTGCGATATGCGTTGAGCCAATATTTCTATTGTCCTGGCACTGTTAAATGTAACCCTAACCGGTTTTTGAATTCCTCTAAGCAACATTCCAACAATATCGCGATTCCCCATTTTTGGTTTTATGCCATAACACCCTGGTTTTACATTATTTACATACCCTTTGCGCAGTGCAACTTTTTTGAAACTTTCAACATTTTTTATGATACTGTCGGCTGTTAAAATACTTACCACATCAGGGAAGTCGGAACCCGTAGGAATAAATATAAGCGTTTTCTTGATTACGCCAACATTACTTTTAATGTATATAAAATAGTAATTAACCTGAAGGCATATACCTATCAATAAACCTACTAATCCTAATATTGTTGCTAATTTTTTTATGTTGATTTTAGATCTCATCCTTCTGTTTTTACAATCGTAAATTGAATTTACTGCAATAATATAATCTATCAAAAAAATCGCATCAAAAATAAAAAGCAATCTAATTCGATGCAACCCTTACTAAATAAAACATCGGCTTACAAAATGTATGTAATCCGATGTTTTTATATTCTAAATTAGATATACGTTTACTTTAACTGGTCTATGGCCTTTCGGATACGAACAATTGCCTCCTTCAATTTTTCGTCGGAAGTTGCATACGAAAACCTAACATAGTTTGGAGCACCAAATGCACTACCCGGAACTACCGCCACATGTGCCTGATTCAACAGGTACATTGCCAAGTCGTTCGATGTTTTAATGGGTTCGCCATTGAACGATTTCCCTAAAATATCCGAAACTTCGGGGAAAATATAAAATGCACCTTGTGGCTTATTCAAACGAAATCCTTTTATAGCCGATATACCATCAACCATCAAATCTCTACGGCGCTGAAATGCCTCTTTCATTTTTACCGTAGATTCTCCATTTGAATTAAAAGCGGCCACTGCGGCTTTTTGTGCAATACTGCACACTCCCGAAGTCTGCTGTCCCTGTAGTTTGCTACAAGCCTTTGCAATCCACTTTGCCGACGCCAAAAAGCCTAGTCGCCATCCTGTCATGGCATACCCCTTCGACACCCCATTAATAATTATTACCCTGTCGCGAATAAAATCGAATTGAGCAATACTTTCGTGCTTCCCAATAAAGTTTATATGCTCATAAATTTCATCGGAAATAATAAAAATATCGGGATGTTTTTCCAAAACACGGGCAATAGCCAACAGTTCATCACGGCTATAAACGCTCCCCGTAGGATTCGAAGGCGAACAAAGCATAAATACTTTAGATTTAGGAGTAATTGCCTTTTCCAACTGCTCCGGAGTAATCTTAAAATCCGTATCAATACCTGTTTCAAGCACAACACTTTTCCCTTCGGCCAATTTAATTAACTCAACGTAACTAACCCAGTAAGGTGCCGGAACAATAACCTCGTCGCCAGCATTTACAAGGGAAAGTAATACGTTCGACAAGCTGTGCTTTGCTCCTGCCGAAACTACAATTTGGTCCGTTTTATAGTCTAATCCGTTTTCACGCTTCAACTTTCCGCTAATTGCTTCAAGTAAATCCTTATACCCGGCAACCGGCGGATAAAACGAATAATTTTCGTCAATTGCTTTTTTGGCTGCCTCTTTAATAAAATCAGGTGTAAAAAAATCGGGTTCCCCAACGCTAAGATTTATTACATCGATACCTTGGGCGATTAGATCCCTTGATTTTTGAGACATTGCAATTGTTTGCGATTCGGCTAAAGCCGCAATCCTAGACGAAACTTTTTCCATTATATGATGTTTTTACTTTGTACGAAAAAATTTTGTAATTTTAGAGTTCAAAAATATAGAATCTTTAGCATAAACGCTAAAATCATGTAAAAACATTAGCTAATGTGGGTCGATTTGTTAAAAATTTTAATTCCATCGCTTCTTGTTTTTTTAGCTGGATATTTAGCTCTTCGAGCAATGGTAAAAAACGATGCAAGCCGCAGAAGAACTGAACTTGCATTTAGTAACGATAAAATTACTCTTCCGCTTAAACTCCAAGCGTACGAACGACTAATTTTATTCTTGGAAAGAATTTCGCCAGAATCGATTATCATCAGAGTTACGCAAAAAGGTATGCTGGCTTCCGATTTACATACGGCTATTTTGGCTAATATCAGAGCTGAATGGGAACACAACCTTTCGCAACAACTTTACGTTAGCAACGAGGCTTGGGAAATGGTAAAGAATGCAAAGGAGAATATTACAAAACTCATAAACATTTGCTCGGACAAAATAGTGGCTAATGATTCCGCGTTGGATTTAAGCCAGACAATTCTTGAAACATACTCCTCGTTGGATGTTAATCCAACAAATCTTGCTATTGACTTTTTAAAAAAAGAGGTAAAGGATTTTCTGTAGCATTCACTAAAAGTTGAATACCTGAGTTACCGCATTCGAAAAGCCCGATGCGTTGTTCGATAGTGTTTTCATGTACTTATCCTTTAACTCGTTGGGAGCGTTATCAACTACAAACGGATGGCTGGCTATGTCGAGCATGTCAATGTCGTTGAAATCGTTTCCAATAACAACCAACTTTCCATCTTCAATTTTCGATAAATCACGAATAAACCGAATTCCAGACGCTTTAGATATTCCTTTAGGGAATACCTCCATCCAAATAGATTCGCCATCCAAAGGCGACGTTGCCCTGATAACCTTTACACCACAAATTTCAACAGTTTGTCTAAGCCTGTTGAAATCTTCATAATCCTTCGGAAGAATGGCTACAAACTGCGAAGCCGGATCGGGGTAATCAACACCAACAATCAACGGAGAAGCATAATCCTGATAAACGTTAATTCTTCTTTCGAAATCGGGGTTATTATTTCCCGATTTATAAAATTGGAAACAATGGTTTAAAGGAATCGGATCATGAAGCATAAAATCGATTTTCTCCTGCAATAGTATTTTAATAACCCTATTCACCATAACAGCCGGCAACTCGTTGGTATGAACAAGTTCCTTAGTGCTCCACTTTATAACACCCGCACCGGACGAAAACACCAAATAATCTATGGGAAAATCGTTCGGGATAACCTTTGAAAAGGAGTAAACCGAACGGCCTGTAGCAATAACACGTATCACCCCTTTTTCGCCCAAATAGTTTAACGTTTCTACATCCCGAGAACTATAACTCCCCCAATCGTTCAACAACGATCCATCTAAATCGGTTACCACTATACTATCATCAAAATTCATAACTACCCAAAGTGTCCTAAATCGTCAAATATATTAATTATCAATACGGTAAATAAATACCCATCAATATGTACTAAAACGCAATAAAATTAACTGTAAAATTAAGAACATCTAACTCAATTTATCGTTTAAATATATGTGGGAATAACTTTAATAAAAAATCCGAAATTAAGCTAAATGAGTTTTACTTTTTGATTAAAAAAAATTATATTTAGATGTTTATAAATTTAAAATCGCTTTAGTTATGAATAAAATAATCACATTTAATGAACTCAGGAAGGTTAAGGACAGCCTTCCTGACGGGAGCATGCAGATAATTGCGGACAGGTTGAACGTTAACGTTGAAACTGTCCGCAATTATTTTGGTGGTACTAACTACAAAGTTGGGGAAGCCGTAGGGTTTCATCACGAACAAGGGCCTGATGGTGGCATTGTCACGCTTGATGACACAACGATACTTGACATGGCAAACGAAATTATAGAAAAATCGAAGGAGATGGTGTAAATACTTTTATTATTGCATACACGTAAAAGCAGGATAGTTAAAAATTATCCTGCTTTTTTATATTTTAGCACCTTAAACAACCAAATAATGGATGATCTCTTAAAAAGAATAAATAAAGTTGAGCAACAAAATATTTCTAAACTAATTAGCATCCTCAACGCCATTTACGCAAACGTACATCTTCCCTCCCACGACGTAAATCACCATATCAGGGTTTGGCTACATTGTAAAAGTATGCTGGCCGAACTACAACAAGCAGGATTAACAATCAACGATGCTCTAATTGAAAATGCACTAATCGCCTGTTTTTTCCACGACACCGGGTTAACCGTTAACATAGGCGAAGAACACGGACTACAAGGAGCTTTACTCTTCAAAGAAAATGCACACTATTTCCCAACAATAAGCAAAACTTCTGCAGAGCAAATTTTTAACGCAATAAAAGAACACGACTCTAAAGCAATACGAACTACACCAATTTCAAGTCCACTGGACATGATAAAACTAAACAGGCTTGTTTCTACTGCCGACGATTTAGATGCTTTGGGAACAATTGGGATTTACCGCTATATTGAAATTTACGCATTACGCCAAACGCCATTACAAGAACTTCCGAAAAAAGTGGCGCTTAACCTAAGAAACAGATTTGCGAACTTTACCAATACTTACTCGTCGTTGCATCGATTTGCCGACCAACAAAAGGAAAGGTACCAAACAACCTTCGATTTTTTTACAAAACTTGATTCCGATATTGCATCAAATACAGAAGCAGCCGACAGTACAATTAGTGTTTACAACTTTATTGTAGAATCGCTAATCATGAAAAAAATGAATATAGAATCCACCATAAAAGAGGCAACTAATTTGTTCACGGCTTCTTATCCGCTATGCTTTTTTAAAAAGTTAAGCAGCGAACTAAATGTAAACTCAACCTTTATTTTATAGTTGATGATACCAAAATCCAACTACGACGTTGTTGTAATAGGCGCAGGTCCGGCAGGAATTCTTGCCGCAGGCAAATGTTCATCGATGGGTTTATCCGTTGCCCTTTTAGAAAAGATGGAAAAGCCCGCACGCAAACTACGTATTACGGGAAAAGGCAGGTGCAATATTACCAATACCAAGGGTTACAACGACTTTTTCGGTGCAATTAAACCCAATCCACGCTTTTTAAAAAAAGCCTTTGGGGAATTTTTTAATGTCGATATAATTCGATTGCTTGAAGAAAATGGACTAAAAACAGTGGAAGAACGAGGACAACGAGTTTTTCCGGCTTCAGGTAAAGCATGGGATGTTGCAGAAACATTAATTAAATGGGCAAAAAAACAGAAGGTTGACATTTTCCCATTTTGCGAGGCAACATCATTATTAATTGAAAATAAAGCAATTACCGGAGTAGAGATTTTCATTAAAAATAATAGTAAGCCCATTAAAATATCGGCAAAAGCGGTAATAGTGGCAACGGGAGGAAAATCGTATCCGGCAACCGGATCTACCGGCGATGGCTACAAATTTGCGCAGCAAGCCGGGCACTCCATTGTTGATTTACGCCCATCGCTAACCGGACTAGAAACATCCCCCACCTTCCTAACCTGCAAAGGACTTACTTTACGCAATACGCAAGTATCTATTGGTATAGGTGAAAAGACTATTGCTTCTGATTTTGGAGAACTTGAACTAACCGAACACGGTTTAAGCGGTCCTACAATTTTAAAGTTAAGCCTTCAGGCTATAGATAGTTTTATTTCCGGCCAACACGTTACCATTCGTATAGATTTGAAACCAGCGCTAAGCGAACAAAAACTGGAGGCAAGAATTCAACGTGACATTTCGAAACCCGGTTATACCAGCGTCAACGACCTGCTTAAAGGCCTTTTACCAATGGCTCTTGCAAAAGAACTTGTCAAAACTATAGGAGTAAACCCCAAAATGCACGCCGCACAACTGAAAGCAGGGGAACGGAAAACGCTTGTTAAACTATTAAAGCAATTGGAGTTTAAAATGACAGGATACCGCTCGTGGCCGGAGGCAATAGTAACTGCAGGAGGCATTTCCTTGTCGGAAATCGAAAGCCAAACAATGATGTCGAAATTATGTAGCGGACTATTTTTTGCCGGTGAAGTAATCGACCTTTCGGGAAATACAGGAGGCTACAACTTGCAAATAGCATTTTCCACCGGTTGGTTAGCAGGGAAATCGGCAGGCGAATACATTCTAAACGCCAAGGAATAGTTACTTTACAAAAAAATCGAGCATTAGTTTATCACCCATATAGGCTTTCAACCTATCGCCAATATTAACTTTTCCTACACCTGCCGGCGTTCCGGTAAAAAGCAAATCGCCGGTTCGAAAAGTTACAAAACTCGATACGTAAGATATTAGTTCATCGTACGAAAAGATCATATCGGAAGTATTGCCTTTTTGTACTACTTCATCATTAATTTCAAGACGAAAATCGATATTGAATATATTGGGAAGTTCGTCCTTAAGAATAAAATCGCCAATTGGTGCAGAATAGTCAAAAGCCTTTGCCTTTTCCCACGGAAGACCTTTTTGCTTGCACTCCTGTTGCAAATCGCGTGCAGTAAAATCGATGCCCAACGTTAACGCATCGTAATATCGGTTGGCAAACCGTTTACTAATATTACGTCCCAAACGGTTGATTCGTAAAACAACCTCCAACTCGTAATTCAACTCCTTTGTAAAATCGGGATAATAAAACGGCTGATTATTTCTTAAGAGTGCCGTATCGGGTTTCATAAAAAAAACAGGGACTTGCGGTGTTTCGGATTTCATCTCCTTCGCATGTTCCCTGTAATTTCTTCCAATACAAATAATTTTCACCTATTGTGCTTTAATTTACTGTTTAACGTCCTTCTACATCTAGTAAATGAGAGTTTTTTCGTATTGTTCTAATAGTTAGGTAGAAAACAGTAGTAACAATAAGAATTATTAGCCAAACCTTTCCCCAATAACTTA
>ERZ795053.1619-NODE-1619-length-28442-cov-6.984042_pt1 | contig 28442 bp, 22 predicted proteins | sample MGYA00375137_ERZ795053 | MGnify/ENA primary metagenome ERZ795053 (study PRJEB30182, sample SAMN05720284) | activated sludge metagenome | isolation source: Anaerobic digester | place: Hong Kong | collected 2014-12-17 ...
CGTTCGGCGGCGTCTCCATGTTGATCGCCCGCCAGACAAGGGCGCCGCTCTCCATCGCCGGAGCGAACGCCTCGTCGAGCGCCGATTTCGAGCGTTCTTCGATCGCGAGACATGTCTTGCAGCGCTGCGTGTTGTGAAAGTAATAGGCGATCACCTGCCGCCCTGGTTCGCTTGTCGTCACATCCTCCTGCGCAACCGGGCGTGAATCGGCGCCGGCGCCAGCAACCGCAGGAATGGTCGGTGTGCCACCGCCTCTGATGGCGTTATCCGGAATTCGAATCAACGTGTATGTGTAATAGCCAAGACTGACGGCGACGAACGCCAGCAGCGCCAGCCGAATCACTTTTCTGAGAATCATCCCGAACCTTTCCGGCGAAAGCGATGCGAATCGCGCCTATTGCTCCAGAAGCGACGTCAGCTCCGCGTCGGACGGAATGCGCCCCACGATCCGGACCTGGCCATCAATCACCAGCGCAGGTGTCATCATCACGCCGTATTCCGTGATCCTGTTGATGTCCGTCACGTGATCGATTGAGCATGACACGCCCAGACGATCCACGCTCGCCCGCACGGCCGATTCCAGCAGCCTGCACTTGGCACAACCCGTTCCCAGCACTTCGATCTTCATACAAGTAGCCTCCTTCAGGACTATCCGAGCGCCCCGTAGATCCACCCGACGATCGTCGCCATCCCGACGACGAGGGCCGTAAACACAAGCGTCTTTCGAATGCCGATGACCTTCCGAATCACAAGCAGGCTGGGAAGCGACAGCGCGGGCCCCGCCAGCAACAGCGCGAGCGCGGGCCCCTTCGCCATGCCGTGCGCCGTCAGCGCCTGCAGGATGGGGATCTCCGTCAACGTCGCGAAGTAGAACAGGCAGCCAACGACAGACGCAATGGCGTTGGACTTCAGGCTGTTGTCGCCAACCAGCGCCGCCACCCGCTCATCGGGCAGCAGCGCCCCCAGAAAACCGACAACGAAGACGCCACCGAAAAGCAGCGGCACGAGCAGCTTGGCGAAATCCCAGGTGTTGTGCATCCAGGCGTCGATCTCGGCGCGATCGAACCAGCGCCAGACCATCCACAATGTCGCCAGCCCCATCGCGCCGGCGAGCCACCATTTGACGTGATAGATCGTCATGACCCAGCCACCGGCGTCCGTGATGGAAACGATGGATGACTTCGACAGCGTGACCCGATCCCCCAGTTTGTAAGCGTCTGTGGGGCGATCGATTTGCGCGACAATCTCATCGCGCGTCTCCTGAAGAACAACGACGGGCAGCGACGCGCCATCTCGGGTCACGATCGTTGCGTTCCCGGGGTTGTACCAATCACTGAAAATCAGGAACGCCATCATCGCGGCAAAGTAAAGCGCCGTCCGCCACAGCGAACGCGTCGGCCCTTCCGGCGCGGTCTCTTCCATGACGGCCTCCGCGCGAATCCGCTCGTCGCGTCGAAAGAGGATCGCCATGATCAGACCAATGACGACACCGAAGACGATGGCGCCAATCGCGCGTGCGACGCCGATTTCAAACCCGAGCACCCGCGCCGTGAGGAACAGCGCGAGGATGTTGATGGCCGGCCCGGCATAGAGAAACGCCGCCGCGGGTCCGAGCCCGGCGCCGACGCGATAGATCCCCGCGAAAATCGGCAGCACGCTGCATGAACAGACGGCGAGCACGCTCCCCGAGACAGATGCGACCGCGTAGGCCTCCGCCTTCCCCGCCTTGGGTCCCAGATGCCGCAGCACGGCCGCCTTTGACAGAAATGTCACGACGCCGCCGGCGATGAACAGCGCCGGCACGACGCACGCAAGCGTGTGATTGCGCGCGTACCACTGCGTCATCCGAAACGCCTCCAGTATGGCGTTGGAGACGCGCGGATCCGAAAGCGGCAGGAAGTATGCGATCAGGAAAAGCGAGGCGAAGAGACCGAAGATCTTCCATGGGTTCATCAGACGCCACCAATATGCATTTATGGCAATACCACCATAAATAGGACAAAAAGAGAGCGCTTCAGCGTCCGATCGCCGCGCGCTGGTCCTTGAGGTTCTCCCGAAGTACGGTCTCGATGCACTGCCAGAACCCGGACAGGCAGCAGACTTTCACGCGATAGAACGTCGTCACGCCCTCCTTGCGAAGGTCGACCAACCCGGCCTGCCGGAGAACGGAAAGATGTTTGGAGACAGTGGATTGATCGGCGCCGACCAGGTCCGTCAGTTCAGTGACGGAGCGCTCCTTCTTCTCAAGCGTCTCAAGAATCAGGAGACGGCTGGGATGCGCCAGGGCCTTGGCGATCGCCGCCCGGGCTTCATAGCGCCGCATGTCCACACCTGAATCTCCATTCATGGCCATATTGTCATAATAGCAGATAATTCTGCGGCGGTCAATCGGCGGCCGGGGAATTGTGGCCGGTCCGCGATTTAATCGGTCCGATGGAAGAGCTCCCCGGGCGCGCGACGCACGACACCTTTGAGCTGCAGCGTCGTCAGCGCAATGGCGACTTGCGCCGGCGGCAGTCCGCTGATGTCACAGATGGCCTCGACCGGAGCGGGCTCGTCGCCAATCGCCTCATACACCGCCGATTCCTCATCCGTCAGCGAAACGACGGACACGCGTCGCGCCGCGCCGTTGTCGGGCGCCGATTCCGCCCCCGCCGCTGTCGGCCCTCGAAGCGCGTCACCAACGTCCCCGAGTCCGTCGAGGACGTCTTCCCAGCAGGTCACGAGCAGGCCTTCCCCCTTGCGGATCAGCGAATGACAGCCCGCCGACTGCGGCATATCGACCCGACCGGGCAGAACGAAGACCTCGCGGTTGTACTCCGTCGCCAGTCGCGCCGTGATCAGCGCGCCGCTGCGCTTCGCCGCCTCCACGACGAGCACACCCAACGACAGCCCCGCGATGATCCGATTCCGCGGCGGGAAGTTCTTCGAATCCGGGGCAACGTCCATCGGCAGCTCGCTGAGGATCGCGCCGGCCTGTTCGATCCGCTCAGCCAGCTCATCCGCGTCCGGTGGATACAGATAGGACAATCCGCAACCGATGATCGCGATCGTTCGCCCCTGGGCCGTCAGCGCCCCGTGATGCGCCGCCGTGTCGATGCCACGGGCCATCCCGGAGATGACCGTCATGCCGGCGGCCGCGGCGCAGACGGCGAATCGCTCGGCCTGCTCAACACCGTAATGCGTGGCGTGCCGGGCGCCGACAACGCCGAAGGCGACGGCGTCTTCGGCCTCCAGGGCGCCGCGGACATAAAGGCATGCGGGCGGGTCCTCGATGCGACGCAGCAGCGCCGGATACTCCGCGTCTTCAATACAGAGGATCTGAACGCCCTTGCGCATGGCGAGATCGATCTCCGCATCGACCGCCGATTCGTCCCGCCCCCGAACGATCGCCTCCGCCGTCTGCGGTCCGACGCCCCGCACAGCGCCCAACGCCCCCACGGGCGCGCTCAGAACGGCGTCTATGCCGCCGAGTTCGCGAACGAGCTGCGCCGATCGGATCGGTCCGACGCCTCTGCAGAGATGCAAACGCAGGTATTTTCGGGCAATCTCCGTGGGTTCACTGATAGCCATGGGGCGAATCAGAATCCGCCATCCGGCCGCTGACAACCCCGGGTTGCGGACCGGAGTGCCAGCATGAATGACACTCTCTGGCGGAAAATCGCCCCGGCTCGAAACCGCTGGCGGCCGTGACTACAATTGCCCCATTGTGACGGCCGGGGCCGACGGACCGTCCAGCGCGGCGAGAGGTGTGGCTTGCGAATTCTGACTGCAATTCCAGTATTCAACGAGGCGAAGTACGTCACGAGCGTTCTGAACGAAGTTCGCCCCGTCGGCGGTGACATCCTCGTCATCGACGACGGCTCGACGGACCAGACGCCCGCCCTGCTCGCGGCGCAATCCGATATCTCCGTCATCACGCATCCGGAGAATCGCGGCTACGGTCAAAGCCTGATCGACGCCTTCGCCTTCGCCGAGCGTCATCAATACGACTGGATCGTCACGATCGACTGCGACGATCAGCACGAACCCGCGTTCATCCCGAGCTTTCTGAAGCGCGCCCGGGAGGGCGACGTCGATATCGTCTCGGGTTCGCGCTACCTGGCGGAACTGCCCGGCAACACGGGCGCGCCGGACGATCGGCGCCGCATCAATCAGCGGATTACCTGTCTCATCAACGAGACACTCGGCTACCAGCTGACGGACGCCTTCTGTGGTTTCAAGGCCTATCGCGTGTCCGCTGTCAGCCGCCTCGACCTGTCCATCCCGGGTTACGCCTTTCCGCTGCAGTTCTGGGTGCAGGCCTACGATCGAAATCTCGCCATCGCCGAACTGCCGGTCGCCCGGATCTACAACGACCCGAATCGTCACTTCGGTGGCATGCTCGATGACCCGGAAGCGCGACTGCGACACTACCTCGACGTCTTCAATGCGGAGCTCACCCGGATCGGTCTCATCCCGACCTACCACGATGAGGCGTCGCTCGCGAAATCCCTCGAAGACTGTACCTCCTCCGAATGACGCGCCTCATGACTGAAGTACGCCCGTTGACGACTGGCGCGACTGCGATTGACGCGCTCGCCGCCCCCTCGCGGAACGGCGGCCTGCTGATCGAGCCATCGGCCGACGTTCTGATGACAGCGGCGCAATCGAATCGGGCGCTGCGTCGGACATACGACTTCAGGCTGCTCGATCGGCCGGCCTCCGCCTGGCTCTCGGAACGCACCCGCGACGACGCCCCTCTCGTCGTCATGCCTGGACATCAACCGGAGTTCATCCATCCGGGCGTCTGGATCAAACATGTGTTCGCACAGCGCCTGGCGGAACGCCTCGGCGGCGAGATGCGTTTTCTTGTTGTCGACAGCGATGTTCCCGTCGTCATCCGACTCGACTGGCCCGTCCTTCGCGACGGTCACGCGACCCTCGAAAGCGAGCGCGCCGCGGCTGTCATGAACTGGCGCAGCTACGAGTACATTCGTGATCGAGAGGGGATCGACTACACGATACTCTTCGACGTCGCAAAGCGACGCTTCGCCGGCGCCGAAGACACCCCGCTTGCAGCGTTTGCCGCGGCGATGACGGCGCCGCATCCCGCCGGCGCCTATGTCGATCGCTGGATTGCGGGCCTGACGGCGTGTGACGCGTCGCTGGGGATACCGACGTCAGCGTTTGTCCCCGTCAGCCGACTCTTCGACTTCTCAGCGGCGACTCGTGATGACGCCGCGGCGGCGTTTGTCGCGCACATCGTGATACATGCGCACGACTTTCGCGCCTCGTACAACGGCGCCCTGGCGGCCTATCGGTCGCGGCGCGATATCGCCGGCGTGCGTCATCCGATTCCCGACCTCGATGAGACGCAGCGACGCATCGAAACACCCTTCTGGCTGACCCATCCCGAGCACGGTCGCGAACGCCTTTACGCGACGCCCTGCGAACGGGCGGACTGTGTGACCCTCTTCGCGGGCGCAACACCGCTCGCGGAAATTCGGATTCCGGACCTCGTGGCCGCGCCGGCGAACACGCTCGCGGCGGCGCTGGGCGAATGGGGTGTCCGACCGCGGGCCCTGGCGCAGACGCTGTACGCCCGAATCTTTGCGTGCGACCTCTTCCTGCACGGCATCGGCGGCGCGAAGTACGACCAGATCACGGACGACCTGATCCGAGACTTCTTCGGCGTCCGGCCGCCCGCCTATGGCTGCGTCTCGGCGACGCTCCGCCTCGCGCTTCCAACCTTCGACGCCACGAACGAATCGCTCGATGGCGCCCGGCGAGAACGCCGCGACCTCTCCTACAACCCGCAACGATACCTGACGGATGCGCAACGGCCCGCCGTCGCCCACCTGCTGGAAGAGCGCCAGCGCGCCATCGAGGCCTCCGGGCGACTTCGCGCCAAGCAGCGCGACAATCGCCAGGCCCGGAAGGCGGCCTTCGATCGCATCCATGCGGCGAATCAACGCATCCTTGATACGATGACCACCCAGCGGGCGTCACTCGACCAGCGAATTGCGCATTTGTCGCGCGAGATTGCCCATAATCGAGTTGCGGCGAACCGCGAGTGGTTTTTCGCGTTATATACAACCCAACAATTGCGAGAACTCCGTGACGAAGCGTGGCGGACCATCGACGACGCGACGCCCTGACACACAACATGAGCGATACGCCCCCCATCCCTGGCGCCAGTGACGAGGTCGGTCACGTCTCCGTCCTTGCCGACGAAGTCGAGCGGATGCTCCTGGAAAATGCGCCAAAGACCCTCGTGGACTGCACGCTCGGTCGCGCGGGGCATGCGGAGCAGCTCCTGCGGGCGGCGCCGAGCCTGCATCTCATCGGACTCGATGTCGATGAACGGAACCTTGCGTTCGCTCAGCGTCGGCTGGCCCCGTTTGCCGACCGCGTGACCCTGCGACGCGCCGACTTCGCGCAGATCAGCGCAGAACTTGCCGCCATCGGCGTCCCGAAAGTGGACGCGATTCTCGCCGATCTGGGGGTCAGCTCGAACCAGATCGCCGACCCGCTTCGTGGTCTCAGTTTCGACGCGGATGGCCCCCTCGATATGCGACTCGACCAGCGACTGAAGATGACGGCGGCCGACCTGATCAACAGCCTGCCCGAGGGTGAGTTGTCCGACATCCTCTGGCACAACGCCGAGGAGCGGCACAGCCGGAAGATCGCGAAACGTCTCTGTGCGATTCGACGCCAGGGCCGCATTAACAGCACTGTCCAGCTGGCTCGGCTCGTCGCCGCCGCCGTCGGAGAGAACCCGGATTCCCATCGGAGCAGGACGCATCCGGCGACAAAGACGTTCATGGCGCTGCGAATGGCGGTCAACGCCGAGCTCGACTCGCTGAAGTCCCTGCTGTCGCAGGCGCCGGATCTGCTGGCCCCCGGCGGTCGCTTCGCCGTGATCAGCTTTCACAGTGGTGAGGACCGACTCGTGAAAGAGAACTTTCGTGCGCTGGCGAAGACGGATCGCTATCGAATTCTGACGAAAAAACCGATGATTTCAGGTGAGGCGGAGCGCGGTTCCAATCCCAGAAGCCGCTCCGCCAAACTCCGCGTGGCCGAAATGACGGCATTCGCTTGAGTCTTCTGTAACATCCGATAAGATCGCCGCATAGCACAGGGAGGTGCGCTGGTGACCAAGGAAACCAAGGTCGGACTTCTGGTCGGACTCGCCTTCATCATACTCTTCGCCATCATCCTCTCCGAAAAGGGAGCGACGAATAACGTCACTGCGCCGTCCAACCTGACTGTCGCGGACGCGGGCCAGGGCGGTGGATCCCTGATCCCCCGATCGACGACCCCGCTGGCCGAAGACGGCAAGCTCCCGATCGAAAAGACGCTCCCCCCGGCCACGGACATCCGGACAGTTACGACGACCGGCCATTCCGTGATCCCGGAGCGCCCCGTTGGCGTTCCGATTCCGAAGTCGCAGGAAGAAGTCACGCCGCTTTCGCCCTCCATCGTGGAGGCGCTCAACGGCGCCCCGATGGCCGAGCGCGAGGTCCGACTGGCGGACGTCGGCGGTTCGTCGGCCAATGGCGGCGTTTTCTCAAACAGCGTCGCCCGGGCCATCGGCGGCGATCGGCGAACGGAACCGCCGCTCGTCATTCATTCCGATCCGGAAGAACGTATCTCGCACCATGAGACGGAAGATGTCACGCCGCCCGCCCCCCCCGTCAAACTGGAACCTGTCCGCATCATCGCGAACCACAAGGTGAATTCGGGCGAGAGCCTCGGCAAGATTGCGGCCCGATACTACGGCCGATCCACGCCGGCCCGCATTAACGCGATCTTTGACGTCAATCGCGACAAGCTCGCGTCTGTCCACGCCGTGCGCGTCGGCGACGTGTTGCGCATCCCGGCGATCCCCGACGCCGACGGCGTCGCCTTCGAACGCGCCGCAGACTTCACGCCGGCCCGGATCAATGAGACCCAGCCGCGACGGGATGAGGAAATCCGCATCCCGATTTCGATCGACAACAAGCTGGCCGCCGACAGCGGGCAGGATTCCCGACGCGAGCCGGAGGCCGCCCCCATCGAGTTCAAGTGGTACGAGGTGCGGGAAAACGATACGCTCAGCAAGATCGCCAAGCGACAGATGGGCAACGATCGACTCTACATCGAGCTCTTTGAATTCAATCGCGACCTCCTGCCCAACAAGAACTCGATCAAGCCCGGCATGAAGATCCGGATCCCGATGGTCCGCGCCGGCGCCCAGATTTCATCCGCCGACTTCACACGATCTCGCCGCGACGGCGGCCAACACCAGAATTGAGCCGGTATGACCGTACCTCGCGCCCTGTTCATCCTGTTTCTGATGGTCGCGATCGGCGTCGCGATCGTCCTGTTTCGGGGCGAATCGGCGCGTGCGGCCAACCGAATCCAGCAATTGCATGCGGAAACGATCGAGCTCGAACAGCGGCTGTGGTCCGCCGAGATTGAGCTCGCCCGCATGCGCGAGCCGCGGGCAATCCGGCAGCGCGCTGAGAAGATGAAGCTGCCGATTGTTCCACCTCAGCCGATTGCCCGACCGCAATAACGATCGCCGGGACTTCGCGGAGGCGAAAGCGCGGCGACGCGCCGACGTTTCAGGAAACGTCAGGGCGGACCATCGATCTGTTAACGTGACCCTCGCAAACGTCGCATGGAGGATCAAGGCGTTTGACCAAGCGAGACTTAAGAATCCGTGAACATCTCCTCATCGGCCTTGCGCTTCTGGGCCTTGGCGCGATGGTCGGTCGCTTGATTTACATCAAGTCGTTCCAGGGCGTGCGCCTTGCCGCCAAGGCGGACCGGCAGCAGCGCGCCGATATCCCCATCAAGGCCCGCCGCGGCCTGATTCTCGACGCGCGGGGTCGAATCATCTCCGCGACGACGCTCCGCACGAGTGTCTTCGCCGATCCGCAGGTCCTGCCCGACACGCAGGTCGCCGCTGAGACCGTCGCCGGGATCCTCGAACTCGACCCCGCCGAAATCGCCCCCGACCTCCTCGCCGCCGGGGATCGCCGCTTCTTCGTCATCAAGCGCGGCATCACGGAGGCCCAGGCGGAGCAGATTCGCGCCGCCGGCATCTACGGTCTCGGCACCTTCAGCGAGCCCTTCCGCAGCTACCCGATGGAGGAACTGGCGGCGGCGACGATCGGTTTCGTCTCTCCGGACGGAACCGGCATCAGCGGCATCGAGCATCAGTGCGATCACTGGCTGCGCGGCGAGAACGGCGTGAAGACGATCGTTCGGGACGCGCGGCGCAAGGCGTTCTGGCTGGCCGAGGAGGGTTATCGCCCCGCCCGTGACGGCTACCATGTCGTCCTGACGATCGACGCGGAAATCCAGACGGCCGTCGAATCGGAACTCGAGGCCGGCGTCTCCCGTTTCAACGCGGAGAGCGGCGTGGCCGTCGTGATTCATCCGCACACGGGCGCCGTGCTCGCCATGGCGAATTACCCCAGCTTCGACCCGAATCATTACACGGACTTCGGCGAGGAACGATATCGCAATCGCGTCATCACGGATCCGTACGAACCCGGCAGCACCTTCAAGCCCTTCATTGCCGCCGCCGCCCTGGCGGAGAATGTCGTCCATCCGGGCGAAGTCTTCGACTGTGAGCACGGCGCCTGGACGGAAGGCGCCCGCACGCTGAAGGACCATCATCCCTACGACTTCCTCTCGTTTGAGGAAATCCTGATCAAGTCCAGCAACATCGGCATGGGCAAGCTGGGCCTGCGCCTCGGCAATCGCAAGCTCTACGAATACGTGACGAAGTGTGGATTCGGCGAGCCGACCGGCGTGGGCCTTGAGGGCGAAAGCGAAGGCCTGCTCCGCCCCCTCGTCCGCTGGAACGCCTTTTCGACGACGAGCCTGCCAATGGGCCAGGAAATCGGCGTGACGCCGATGCAGCTCGCCCGCAGCTTCTGCATCTTCGCCAACGGCGGCAAACTCGTCACGCCTTACGTCATTCGCGCCATCGTCGATGCGGAAGGCCGCGTCGTTCAGGACATGACGCCGCCGGAAACCGAGTCCGAGCCGGTCTATCCGCCGGAAGTCCTGGACGTGATGCGAAAGATCCTCTGCTCCGTCGTCAACGATTCGCCGCGCGGCGCCGCACAACTGCCCAGCCATCAGGTCTTCGGAAAGACGGGAACAGCGCAGATCGCCCGCAAGGATGGTCGTGGCTACGAGAAGCGCGCGTATGTGAGTTCCTTTGTCGCCGGCGTGCCGGCCGAGAATCCGGAACTCGTCGCCTTCGTCGCGATTCGCCGACCGGACGCGTCTGTGGGTTACTACGGCGGCCAGGTGGCCGCCCCGGTCGTCAAAGAGATCCTTCGCCATTCACTCGCGTACCTGCGCATTCCGGGCGATATCGCGCCGGACGCCAGTCGCGCGACTGCGATGCACGAAGATTTCGCCGACTGACGTCGGATTGACTCCAACAAATCACAGATCACCGACGTATGTGAATGGAAACGACTCGGCGCGCCCGCTTCGCAATCACAGAGCGAACGATAGAATAGCGATATGCAATCTTCGGCATGCGAGAACGGACTCGAGCATGCGCATCCGCCCCGCGCGATGCGGCTCAGTGAACTGCTCCACAAGGGCCTCGGCGTCGCGCCCGCCGCCATCGTCGGCGACGATCGACTCATCAAAGACATTTGTCTCGATTCACGGCTCGCCGGCCCCGACTCCGCCTTTGTCGCCGTGCAGGGCGCCCAGCAGGATGGCCTGCGATTCGCCGAGGACGCCGTGCGCCGCGGCGCTGTCGCCGTGGTTGCCGAGCGCGAAATCGAAGGCCTGAAGCAACCGACACAGGCGCGGGTGGACGACGCCCGCGCGGCCGCCTCTCGCCTCGCGGCCACGCTTTATGGCCTGGTCGATGCCCAGGCGGCGGGCTATCGCCTGGCCGGCGTGACGGGAACCAACGGCAAGAGCACGATCGCCTATATGGTGCGCGCCGTCATGGGCGCCGCGAATCGCCCCTGCGCGATGCTTGGCACGATTCAGTACGACGTTGTCAGCGAAACGCTGGCGGCGCCGCTGACCACGCCGGACCCCGTATCGCTCGTGCGTCATCTCATGCGGGCCCACGCCGCCGGCGCCCGGGACGGCGTGCTGGAGGTCTCGTCGCACAGCCTGGAGCAGCGACGCACGGCGGGCCTGCGATTTGCCGCCGCCGTCTTCAGCAATCTGACGCAGGATCATCTCGACTACCACGGCACGCTTGAGGCGTACCTCGCCGCCAAGCGCCGCTTGTTCGAATCACTCGACAGCGCGGCGACTGCAATCGTCAACGCCGACGACCCGCAGGCCGACGCCATCGTCGAAGGCTGCCGCGCCCGCGTCCTGCGATTCGGCTTTTCCGACTCCGCCGACCTGCGCGCCCGGATCACGCAGTCGGATCTAGACGGCTCGCGCTTCATCCTGTCCTTCAACGGACGCGATGTCGACTTCGAAACACCGCTCGTCGGTCGTCACAATGTCAGCAACGCCCTCGCCGCCATCGGCGTGGGTCTGAGCCTCGACGTTGACCTGGCGAAGATTCACACGGCCATCAAGTCCCTCCGGAATGTGCCGGGACGATTGCAGCGCGTCGACACGGGCGAACTCGGGTTCACGATCCTGGTCGACTACGCCCACACGGACGACGCCCTGCGAAACGTCCTCGTGGCCCTGCGAAAACCCACAACAGGACGTCTGTTCTGCGTCTTTGGCTGCGGCGGCGATCGCGACAGGTCGAAACGTCCGAGGATGGCCCGGGCCGTGGCGAAATGCGCCGATCGATTCGTCATCACCAGCGACAACCCGCGGACGGAAGATCCGGGCGCGATCATCCGCGACATCGAGGCCGGTCTCACATCGGACGATGTCTCGCGTTGTGATGTCGAACCGGATCGCGCGAAGGCGATCGCCCTCGCCATCTCGCAGCTTCGCCGCGGCGACGCCCTGATTATCGCCGGCAAGGGACACGAAGATTATCAGATACTCGGGAGCGATCGGATTCACTTTGACGATTGCGAAGTCGCCGCCGAGGCGGTTCGGGGGATGGGGGCATGCGTTCGCTGACATTGCATGAGGTGGTCGAGGCGCTCCAGGGCCGGGCGCTGGGAGATATGCCCGAACTGTGCGTACGAAGCGTTTGTACCGACAGCCGCGCTGTCGAGCCCGAGTCGCTCTTCTTCGCCATTCGCGGCGAGAAGTTCGACGGCAACGACTACGTCGAGCAGGCGCTCGAGGCCGGCGCCGTTGCCGCCGTGATCGACAATGGCGACAAGCTCCCGGCGGCCCTGCTTGAATCGGGGCGCGTCATCGGGGTGCCGGATACCGTCGCCGCATTGGGACGGCTGGCCTCCTGGTATCGCCGAACGACGGCCGCCCAGGTCATCGCCGTCCTCGGAAGCAACGGAAAGACCACGACGAAGAACCTCATTGGTCACGTCCTGTCGTCCCGATACAAGGGGCGTTTCGCCAGGGCAAGCTTCAACAACGCCATCGGTGTCGCCCTCACGCTGCTCAGCGCCGAACCCAACGATGAGTTCCTCGTCGTCGAAATCGGCACGAATCATCCCGGCGAAGTGGCGAGCCTGGCCCGCATGGTTCGCCCGGATTTCGCGGTCGTAACGAGCATTGCGGAGGAGCATCTCGAGGGATTCGGCGATATTGAGGGCGTCGCCGCCGAGGAATTCTCGTTCCTGCCGCTGATGACGGGACGCAGCGTCGTGGCGATCAGTGAACAGGCCGTGCCTTTTCTCCCCAGGCGCGCCGCCAAGTCCGTCCGGCTCCTGACCTATGGCTTCAGCGCCGATGCACAGCTGATGGCCTCGGATCCGAGTGTCGAGGGCGAGTTCCAGTCCTTTGCCGTCAACAATCGATTTCCCTATCGCCTCAGGCTGCTGGGCCGACACAACGCCGCCAACTCCCTGGCCGCGATCGCGATCGCACAGTGCTTCCGAATGGAACACAACGAGATCGCCAGGGCGCTGGAATCCGCGGAACCGCCGCCCATGCGGCTCGCCCGTCGCGCCCTGACGACGATGACGCTGATCAACGACGCCTACAACGCCAACCCCGGCAGCATGAAGGCGGCGTTCGACGCCCTCGGGGATCTCGAAGCCGCCGGCTATGGGCGTCGGATTCTCATCCTCGGCGACATGCGCGAACTCGGCGCCGCCGCCTCACGATGCCACGAGACCGTCGGTCGCGAGGCGGGCCGATCCTGCGCCCATACGATCGTCGCCGTCGGCGCCTTCGCCCGACACGTCGCCGACGGCGCCGTTCAGACGGCGGGCACGCGCAAGCGGATCTATTCCTATCCAACACTCAGCGCCCTGCAGCGCAAACTGCCGGATCTCCTGCGGCCCGGCGATCAGATTCTCCTGAAGGCGTCGCGCGGCGTCGGCCTCGAACGGATCGTTCCGACAATCGAGGCGATCGACCAGGCGGCCGCGCCCGACGGTTCGCCGATATAAAAACGCGGGGAAGACGACAACTCCCTGTCACGAACGACTCTGCCGAGAAAGGTCGCACCCGGATTGCTCTACCATCTGCTCGAATACATGAATAAGGAGGGGCTGCACTACGGCTACCAGAACCCCCTCTTCCGTGCGACTGTCGCGATTCTCGTCGCCTTCTTCGTTGTCTGGGGCTTCGGGCCCGTCACGATTCGGGCCCTGGTGCGCAAGAAGTGCGGAGACATTCCCGATTTCGATCACAAGGCCCTGAATGAACTGACGCAGCACAAGGCAAATGTGCCCACGATGGGCGGCGTGCTCATTCTGGCGGGCGTCGCCGTCGCGACCCTGCTCCTCGCCAATCTCAAGATCTTCTACATCCACCTCGCCGGCTTCTGCATGGTCTGGCTGGGGCTGCTCGGCTTCATCGACGACTGGGTCAAACTCAGCAGCAAGGGGAAGGAAAACTCGCGAGACGGCCTGAAGTTCTACCAGAAAATCCTCTTCCAGATCGGTCTCGCCCTGATGCTGGGCTACTTCATCTACCAGCGGGGCGCCGCCAACCTTGCCGTCGGCCAGGTCGAGTATTACCGCGTCCTGTCGATTCCGTTCTTCAAGGACAACCTCGCCGATCCGATGCTGCTGCCGCTCGGCGTCTTCATCTGCGTGACGATCGTCGTCGTGACGGGCACATCCAACGCCGTCAATCTGACGGACGGCATGGACGGTCTCGCCAGCGGCTGCCTCGCCCTGTGCTGCTTTGTCTTCATGCTGCTGACCTACGCCGTCGGCGATGAACGCATTGCCGCCTACCTGCAGTATTCCCACGTCCCCCAGTCGGATGAACTCTGCGTCCTCTGCGGCGCGATGCTCGGGGCCGTGCTGGGTTTCCTGTGGTACAACGCGGCCCCCGCCCAGGTCTTCATGGGCGATACGGGCTCCCTGGCGCTGGGCGGCCTGATCGGCTACATCGCCATCGTTACGCGAATGGAGCTGATGCTCCTCATCGTTGGCGGCGTCTTCGTCGTGGAGGCGATGTCCGTCATCCTCCAGGTCGGCTACTTCAAGGCAACGAAGGGCAAACGACTCTTTCTGATCGCCCCGATTCATCATCACTTCCATCTGAAGGGATGGAAGGAAACCCAGGTCGTCATCCGCTTCTGGCTGTTTGCCGCCATCTGCGCAGTCGTCGCCCTGGCGATCACGAAACTACGCTAGCCATGCCGCCCCGGCGGTCGATAAGATTCTGAAGGCGGCGCAGGAACTGCCGATCTTCCATGTGGTCCGAACCATGAAGCTGCGACTCGACACACAATCCACGCCCTGCAGCATGGCCGTCATCATCACGACGGCCGCGCTGATGTGCCTGGGGGTCGTCATGGTCTTCTCGGCGGGTGAAACGCTCGGCGAAGGCCCGTTCGATCGCGGTATTCTGGCGAGCCCGGAACTTCGGCAGGCGGCGTTCTCCGCCATTGCGCTGGTGACATTGCTCATCGTCAGCGTCATTCCGACGCGAATCTGGGCCATTCGCCGCGGCAAGTGGTTTCAGCCCGTGGTCTTCCTGGCCCTGCTTGCGCTGACGCTGCTCGTCCTGGTCCTGATTCCGGGAATCGGTGAAAAGCGAAACGGCGCCCGACGCTGGCTCAGCGTGGGGCCCGACGCCTTCGGACTCGGCTTTCAGCCGTCAGAGGTCGCCAAGGCGGCCATGACGCTCTTTCTGGCGGCATGGTGCGCCTGGATCGGTCCACGGATTCGCAAGTTCTGGACGGGCCTGCTGCCGACACTGATGATCGTTGGTCTCTTCGTCGGACTCGTCGGCATTGAAGACTTCGGAACGGCGGCCCTCCTCGCCCTGGTCGGCGCCTGCGTCGTTCTCGGGGCCGGAGCCAGGATCTGGCACCTGGCGATGATGAGTCTGCCCGGCGTGATCGGCATCGTCTACCTCATCACGCAGCGAACGAATCGCATGCAGCGCCTGCTCACGTTTCTGAATCCCGAAGCGGATCCGCAGGGCTTCGGCTATCAGCCCATCCAGTCGTTGCTGACAATCGCCTCCGGCGGCTGGTGGGGACGCGGCCTCGGCGCGGGTGTTCAGAAATACGGCTACCTCCCGGAAGGCCGGACCGACTTCATCTTCTCTGTCATTTGTGAGGAACTCGGCATCATCGGCGGCATCGCCGTCATCGGGCTCTTCGCCGTCCTCCTCTGGCAGGGTCGCAAAGCGACTTCCGGCGCTCCCAGCGACTTCGGCCGCCTGCTCGGCCTCGGCGTCACGCTGATGGTCGGCTTTCAGGCCGCCATCAACATCGCCGTCGTGACTGTTTCAGTACCGACGAAAGGCATCAGCCTGCCCCTCGTTTCCGCCGGCGGGACAGGTGTTATTTTCTTCGCCATCCTGATAGGCTTACTTGCAAATGTCGCTCGGGCCGCTCCCATCGAGACGCCTCAATGGGACAGCGGGCCGTCGTCGGTCGGCCGTGCGGATCGAACCCTGATCCCCGGCGGCGCGGCGTAGCGCCCCACGCGAACCGGGCCAAACTGCAGGAATGACGCGTTGCGGCGCAACGCGCCCATGGCGAGGCGGCGAATGCAACACGTCGCTCGACACCCCCAGGCGGATTGATCCGAATGACAAGCACTGAGAAACGACGCCTCTTCATTCTCGCTGGTGGCGGTACCGGCGGACATCTCTATCCCGGCATCGCGGCCGCCGAGGAACTCCGCAAGCTTCGCCCGGAGTTCGACGTTGTCGTCTACGGCACGCCCCGCCCGATCGACGCCAAGCTGACAGAATCACACAAGATGGGCCTCGTGGTCCAGGCGGTACAGCCGTTCACGACGAGCCCGAAGAAGATCTTCGGCTTTCTGCGCAGCTACTACAAATCCATCGCCGCCGCGAAGAAGGCGTTCGCCCAGCGCAAGCCGGCCATCGTGCTCGGCCTGGGCGGTTACGCCGCGGCGCCGCCGATCGTCGCGGCGTCGAAGATGGGCATCCCGACGGCGCTCTTCAATCCCGATCTGGTTCCGGGCAAGGCCAATATGAAACTGGCCGCCCAGGTCGATCGCATCTTCGTGCAGTGGTACGAGACGATCGAGCACTTTGGTCGCGTGACGAAGGCCAAGTGCACCGGCTGCCCGATCCGCGCCGGCTTTGCGGCCGTGAAAAAGGACGCGGCCATCAAGGCCCTGAAGCTCGATCCGAACAGGAAGACGCTGCTGATCACAGGCGCGTCGCAGGGCGCCTGGTCGATCAACGCCGCCGTCCTTGAGCTCATGGATTTCTGGAAGTCGATGAGCGACTGGCAGATCATTCACCTGACAGGCGCCAACGATCTGAAGGGATGCCGGACCGCCTTCGCCGAAGCGGGTGTCAGCGCGATGACACTTGCGTTCACGGAACACATGGCCCACTGCATGGCTGCAGCGGACCTGATTATCTCTCGCGCCGGCGCCTCAACGCTCGCCGAAATCACGGCCGTCGGCCGCGCGTCGATCCTGATGCCCTATCCGTTCGACAAGAAGCAGCACCAGCTGGCCAACGCAAACCACCTGGCCAACCAGAACGCCGCCGCCGTTGTGAAGGACGCGAACGATCCGGCGCTCAACGCCAGGAGGCTCCGCAAGGAACTCGAATCCCTGATGCAGTCGGATCATCGCCGCGAACGCCTTGCCGAAGTCGCCGGCGCCATGGGTCGTCATGACGCCGCAGTGTCTATCGCAAAAGGCATGCTGGCGCTGGCGGATGGGGAACGGGACGATCCAGACGACGCGTAAGCGCTCGCAGACGGCGATCTGGCGCGGACGAATTCGCCCGACGCGCGCTGAGCCAGGCGTCTGGGCGCCCCTTACGCGACATCAAAGAGACCGTCGTCCTTGGCGGCGGCGGCCTTCCCTGCGCCCTTGCGGCGCCGAAAGTCATCGAGATTGCGACCCTTGGCCGTCTTCGGTGAGCTCTCGACCGGATGCTCGGGCCCATCCAGCGGATCGCCGACCTGGATGGCGTTGAGCCGTTTGCGAATCATCGCCGCGTAGTCCTTCGACAGCTCAAAGCCCTTGAATCCGCGATTGAGCTTCTTGGCCACGGCCAGCGTCGTCCCGCTGCCGCCGAACGGATCGAGCACGACATCGCCTTCGTTCGACGACACGCGAATGATTCTCCCCAGGAGCTGCTCGGGCATCTGGCAGCCATGAAAACCCTGACGCTGCTTGAAGGTGCCCGCCACGCGCGAGTAATACCACACGTCGCTGTCGGCCGGAAAGCGATCGGGAATGTCCTGGGGACGCAGAACGAACCCATCCTTTGTCGCCACCTTCTCCGGCAGCGTGGGCGTCATCATCCACGTGTCATCCGGCACACGCCCCGCCGAGACGGCGCGACTGTCGGCGTATACCAGCTGCCGCGCGGATGGCACACGAATATCGTCGACGTTGAACGTGAATATCTTCGGGTCCTTCACGAAGTGAAACAGGTGCGCGTGGCTGCGCGTGAACTTCTGCGTGCAGTGAACGCCGAACGTGTAGAACCAGACGACCCAGCTGCGGCAGCTGAAGCCCAGCTCGCGTGTGCACATGACCTTGAGCTCGGCCGCGAATTCATCGCCGATGGCGAGCCAGAACGTTCCGTCCGGCTTCAGTACGCGATGCACGGCCGCCATCCAGGACTTCGACCAGTCGAGATAGTCGTCGCAGGCGCGCTTGTCGTCGTATTTGTCGTACTTGTAGCCGATATTGAAGGGCGGATCGGCGAAGACCAGGTCGACGGACCCTTCGGGCAGCTTGTTCATGCCCCTGACGCAGTCCCCCGTGACGATTCCGTTCGTGCTCTCAGCCACGCAAGTCACTCCCTTGCTGTCGCGGCGCGCGGCGCCCCTTCGCTTTATCCAATCCAGCGCTCGAACGCCGAGCGGAACGATGATGCGGGTCATCGATTCGGCTGGAATCGGCGGACCGGCCGCCGCTTCGCGCCGGCGCTGTTCGACGAGCGCCACGCGGCGTTGTGCAACGCGGTCCTGAATATTCTACCGGAATTTCGTTCGTGCCGCAGTCGCGGGGCGCCACAGCTTACAACCCCAACATGATTTCACAACCGGCGCCAAATCGCCTCAACAACTCACAACCTCGACGAGTCGATCGTCATCCAGCGGCGCCTGGTCTCCCATCCAGACCGCGACGGCGCTCATCGCCTCGCGCTGCGAAACCCCGCGGCGAACCGTTCCCCCCGCCGGCGTCCACAGCTCCATCAGTCGAGTGACCGTCTTTCCGTTGCTGACGAGGCGGAACGTGAGCACTGTGTCCCTCCGCGAGAACACAGTGATGCGAGGCGGCCGCCCTTTTCGAGGTGGCCGTCGCACAACGGCGACGCCGCCCGGCACGAGATACACACGAGACCGCAGCCGCACGAACTGAAGGACCAGGAGAACGAATGCTGGGATCGCGACGATCACTATTCCCAGGATCTTCACGATGCGCCACGGAATTCCGATGAAATACCCGACCACGCCGCCACAGGCGAACAGGATCCCCATGACGATGAGAATGATCTTCCCGTACCGGCTGAATCGCTCTTCTCGCGTCGGTTTCTCCCCCGACAACGACTTGAGCCGTTCGTCGGGTCGCATGTTGAGAGACGAAATCTCGATGGCTTCAAAGAACTCGTCGAAGGCGTCGGGAATATCAAACTGAATGCCCGGGCCGATCAGAATCAGACCGCCGCGCTCACGCATGATGCGCCGCGCCTCCGAGCGGAACGCGCGGTCCCACCATCGATCACGCCACCAGCGCGCCGCCTGAAACGGCGCTTCGAGCCGTGATAAATCCTCGACAGGCAGCGTGCCCGAAGTGAATGACCTGTCCCGTCCGACACGGACGATGTGCGCTGTACAGCCCGACGATGACATGCGCTCACCTCCCGCTAGTATTCCGGAAATTCCAGGTTTCCCAGCACCGCCTGGAGCAGGCCTGAAAGACCGACACACAGCCCGAGTATCACCAACGCGACAACCGCGAGAAAATTCAGCACCGCCAGCCCGCGCCGTCGGCATTCAGCACACGCCGACCCCGCCGACGCGCCGATCTTTGCGAAGACCATGCAGCCGAGCGCGCTCGCCAGTTCTCCGCCGATCAGCAGAAGATCAAGCAACGAGAGACTCGCCCCCCCGCGGCCTGAGCCCGCCCCGGCGCCGCGGCTGGCAATCCGCATCCCCCAAATCGCCGCAACCACGGCAATGAGTATGAGAACGCCGATCGGCGCAACCAACGCCCCGACCACGACGGGCCGCGACGCCGCCACATCCGCGCGAATCGCGTAGTCCACCTCCGATGGCGTATCCTTCGGAGAGACATGAGACGATTCATCCATCCTGAACATTTCTTCTCAGGGACACTCGATGGCGAGCGATTGTAGCCCGGCGCCGCCATTGTCGCAGCGCGGACGCGGGCGGCGACGACTCGCGCCGCTTCGGTCCCGCCGACGGGTTCGCTATACTCGACGAACCTCAATCACCCATGAAGGAAACGGCGAAGAACGAGACTCGTCACGAATTCGACGCGAGGCAAGGCGTATGAGTGAATCAAAGGGATCAAGCTTCGCGATCAAGGGCGTACTGGTCGGCGTCCTCGGGACCGTCGGGGCGGTCGTCAAGACCTGCGGCCGCCACGCGGATGACGTCGCCCGGCTCACGCGCCATTCGGATGACGTCGTCGCCGTCGCCCGCCATGCGGACGATGTCGTCGATGTCGCTCGACACGCCGATGACGTCGCGCGTCTGGGATCACACGCCGACGATCTGGCGCGTGGCGCCCGTTCCGCGGATGCGGCGATGGACGCGGGGCGAAGCGCGTCCCGCGCCGGGGCCGTCGTGGCCGACGCCGTCGATGGCGGCGGGACCCTTCGACACGTTGGCGACGCCGCAGACATCGCGGTGGACATTGCCGAGGAGCTCTTTGACACGGCGCCGGGGGAAGACGCCGAGTTTATCGACATCGACGACGCCGCGGACAGCTACGCGGCGCCGCTCGTCAAGGCGTCGCTCAATCCCGACGCGCCGCCACGCGTCGTCGCCTTCCTGCCGGAATCGGACGCCACGCTCGCGCGCATCGCGGGCATGACGCCGGACGATCATCGTCTTCGCCAGCTCGCATTCTTTCGCAGGACGTTCAAGTCGCGTTTCAAGGATGTCGGCAAACTCGTCGGCTCCGACGACTTTGGTCGCGAGCAGATGTCGCAGCGCATCGGCGCCCTCGAGCCGGACGCCTGCATTCTGATCATCGGTTTCGGCAGGCTCTCCGAGGACGGCCGTAACCTGAACCTCGCCCTGCCCAACGGCGAACACATCAGCGCCGCTGAAACGCACGAGCTGCTGCGCCGACAGAATGCCAGCGGACTGATCGTCGCGTGCCTGACGAACGAAACCGCGAGCGTTCCGCTCAACGTGGGTTTCAGCCACGCCATGTCGCTCGCGCAGCACGCCATCAACCTGGTCAGATCGCGCCAGGTCACGACAGTCGCCGACCTCACAGTCCGGGCGCGTCGTCGCATCGCGAATTTCCGCGGGGCGCCGATCGCGATGTCGTCCATCGCCGCCAAAGACGGCGCCAGCGCCTTGACGATCAGCCGCCCCGCCGACTAACTCCTCCGGCGTTAGCGTCGCTCGCGCCGTCGGCGTCGCCGCCAGCCCATCAGCATGAACGGCATGAGCGCGGGCATTCCGCCGCCGCAGCATTGCTCTGATTGCGGAACTTCGCCGCCGATCGTGTCGCCGACACCGTCGCCGTCGCCATCCACCTGGCCGGGATTCGGATTGGCCGGATCGCTGTCGCTGCAGTCGAGAATCAGATCGCCATCACTGTCGACATCGGCGGCGCCGCAACCACAGACGCCGGGCTGCGTCTTGCCGGGATCATTCGGGCAATCGTCGAAGCAGTCCGGCACGCCGTCGTTGTCGCTGTCGATGTCGGGCTTGCCGCAGCCGCAGACACCGGATTCCCGCTTGTCGGCGTCATTCGGACAACCGTCGCACGCGTCGCCCACGCCGTCACCGTCGGTGTCCGCCTGATCCGCGTTGACCGTCGCCGGACAGTTGTCGAGCAGATCCGCCGTTCCGTCCCCGTCCGTGTCGACCGTCACGACGATGGCCTCGCCGCCATCCGTGAATCGAAGCCAGATCGCCAGCTGCGCGCTGTTGTTCATTGCGGAATTGCGTCCGTCGGATCCACCGGATCCCGCCGCCCACACGAAATCCTGGACGATCCGCGTGTCGCCCGGCGCCACCTCTATCGCGTCCCCGTTGCGAACGACGAGTCGCGTTCCGGCGACAGGATCGTGAAGCCACAGCCCGATGTTGTTCGTCATATCGACGCCGGGCCCGGCGACACCGGCGCGAAACGCCAGTTGCGCCCGATCGTTCATCGCGACATCTCCCACGAACGCGCCCATCATCGTCACGGGATCGCCGGCGAAGACGACATCCTCCGCCAGATCCGGGGCGTGATCACCCTCGCGGGCAACCAGCCCCAGGGCGCCGCCGTGATCCGAGCAGATACACTCGTCGTTCAGACCGTCGATCCCGGCGCCTTCAAGCGTCGCAAGGAACGCAACGGTACCTTCCGCACAGATCAATGGCGAAGTCAGCTCCCTGAACAATCCGACGGGCGCCGATCCGCCCTTGCGGGCCACGACTTCCAGCGTCCCCGTCCGTCCCTCGGAGAAAACCGCAAAATCGTCAACACCGCTCGTCACGGCGCCAGACAAAAAGGCCGTGAACGCGGTTTCACCAGGCCCGTTCACATCAGGTGTCAGCATGGCCCCGATGTTCACGCCCGCCGGCAGCCCCGCCAGCGTCTCGCCTTTTCGAGCGACAACGAGTGGCGAGCTCGTCGTGCCGGCGTAGATGACATTGTCGTTGTCGGCGCTGACACCGACGCCGGACAGACCAAACAGAAACGCGCACGCGCTGTCGGCGCCGAGCACGGGCTTCAATGACGTCGTCGTCGCCAGCAGGACGCCCGCGGGCAGTCCCGGCGCGGCGTTGTTTTCGCGAACCACGAGAGACGCCGCTCCCGGGAAACCCGTCCAGATGCCCGCGTTGTTCGTCAGATCGACGCCTGTGCCCTGGAGCTGCCCGCTGAAGACAACCCGGCCTTCGTTGTTGAACAGGACGTAAGTAATCCCGCTATAGACGATGCCGGCGCCCAGACCGGCCGCGTGATCGCCCTCGCGCGCCACATTTCCGAGGACGCCGGACGTTCCCTCAGAGAAGACCGCCTCGTCGTCTTCAAACGTCACACCGGGGCCCGACAGCAGCGCCTCAAACGCGATACGCCCCGCATCGTTCAGGTGGGGAATCGTGAACGACCTGTACCCGATCATGTTCGGCAGACCGACGGCCTGCTGTCCCTCGCGAACAACCTGCGCCAGGGCGCCGGATCGATTCGACCACAACGTGACGTCGTTCGACATCGTCACACCCGTTCCGGCGAAGACGGCCGCGAACGCAACCTCGCCCGCCGCGTTGATATCGGGTCGATTGAACTCATCAAACACAACGCCCATGGGCATGCCCGGCGCCTGTTCGCCCGTCAGCGCCACAATGTGAAACTCCGTCGCGCCAGTCACTCGCGCAACACACGCCGACATTCCAAGGACTATGCAGAATCGGGGGGAGAGTTTCCGCAACGTCATCCAGCGTCTCCTGTTCTGACATCGAGAGCGATGGCAATCTCCACGTCGCCCGCGATCTGGCCCCGCGGCGATCGGTCCATGCCCCTGACGCCGCGCTACATTTGTGCTCAACACGCCTCAGCCCCGACCAGCCAACATGACGAGCGTCACATACAGAAACTGGCCGAACGGTCTTTCAGGAAATGCAAGCGACATGCCAGACACGGTCATGCCAGCGTCATGGCGCCGTCAGGACGTCTGGCGAGAGGATCATTGCTGAGTTGAAGAATCGTCAGGGCCTGAATCGGGTGATTTTGCCCGATGCGCACAGAAAACTGGGCACGGCTCGAGCGTTGCGTTTCGGAAATTTGCGATGTGTCTGGTGGAAAACCGAGTCGGCGCCGGGCGCGCTGCGTGTCCAGTTGATCCGGCGGCAGGCCAAACGCCACTGCGATGTCAGTAAAATGACGGACCGCGTCGGTAACTACGAGTCGCCGACGCGGTCCATCGATTTTCCTGGGTTATCATCTCGAATCGATGTCACGCAATTCGGTGTTACATCCGTCCACGGACGCTGGCGGGAGGTATCGTCCTGCGGCGTTTTCGCTTCCAGCCCATCAGGGCCAGCGGCAGCAGCGCCGGCATTCCGCCACCGCAGCACGCCTCGGGCGCAGGCGCCGGTCCCGGCGCCGCCTCACACGCGTCCCCCACGCCATTGCCATCGGCGTCCGCCTGATCGGGATTCGCGACATCGATGCAGTTGTCGACGTTGTTTGCTATCCCGTCGCCGTCGTTGTCGCCTGAGTTGTCATCGCCGACGAGCTGATCCACGTCGTCCGCAAAGCCGTCGCCGTCGGAGTCACCGGCGTTGTCGTCGCCGATGAGCTGATCGCACGGATCACCGACGCCGTCGCCGTCACCATCCGCCTGGTTTGCATTCGCATCGGCGGGACAGTTATCGCAGGCGTCACCCACACCGTCATTGTCGGCATCCGCCTGATCGGGGTTCGCCATGGCGACGCAGTTATCCAGAAGCGCCGGAATCGCGTCATTGTCCGGGGCGTCCGTGAAGAACCACACCGCCGAGTTGTCCGAAATCGAATTCGCGGCATTACACCGGTAGTTGAGCCAGTCGAGCAAATCGTCGCGGACGATTCCCGTTGTTGAGCCGAGGCCAAGTTCAGGTCCCGCGTCGAGCAACTCGACGACGATAACGCCGTTGTCCAGCAGGACCACTTCAAACGTGGCCGTGTCGGCGCCGGCGCTGGCGGGCCAGTGATAGATCTTGTCCCACTGCACGATGGCGCACTCGCCGCCATAGCCGCCCCATGGACAATCGCCGGCGGCGTACGACTCAAACCAGCACGTTGCCGGGACCGATCCGCCGCCATCGTTGTCCAGGTCGTCCCAGAGCGGCGCGATGATCCGGCCGACACCCAGCTCATCCCGAAGCTCGCAGGAGTTTGAGAGATCCGACGCCGTCGGATCCTCCGCGCCCATACGTATCCATCCATTCGACGACACCCACAGGTCCGTGGAATCCGATCCGTAATACGGAAACGCAAATCCCAGCGCATAGGGTCCATGACGCGTGTCGTCGCCGATCGGAACATTGGTCGCTGTGGCGCTGCCACTGATATCAACGAAGTCCGGCGCAGGCCCCAGCGGATCGTTGGAGTCGATCCACCAGTAGCCGCCGCTGCGATCGTGACGCTTCCTGCCGGGATATGCGTCGCATGCGTCGCCGACGCCGTCCAGATCCAGGTCCGTCTGCGCGTCGTTCGCGACTTCCGGACAGTTATCGCATACGTCTCCGACGCCGTCGTCATCGACATCCGCCTGTAGCTGATTGGGCAGGCCAACACAATTGTCCACCAAATCCGGAACCAGATCGTAGTCGTTGTCGATCAGGAAACGGACCGCCAGACCGTCTGTGATTGAACCCAACTGGTCGCACGCGTAAGTCGCCCCGATCGTGGCGTCCTCATTCTGGATACCCGTCGTTGACCCGATTCCCAACTCGGGATTCAGTCCGTTGTACAGGAAGACGATCTCTCCGCTGTCATAGAGAATCGCCTCGAAGTCGAAGTCATCGACGCCGCCACCCGCATGATCGGCGCTCTCCCACATGAACACGTGACAACCGCCATTGGGTCCCGAGTCAGCGTCGCGCGGGCAGACCTGGAAGTACTGGTAATAACCGCCCGACGCGGAGAGACTCAGGTTGTCATGCAACGCATAGATGCGGGCGCCGCCGCCGGAACTCGGCGCCGCCGGCAACTGGCAGTCATTTGTTGAGTCCGCGCCGGCGTCAGTCACGTCGGTCGCCAGATAGCCTTCGCTTGTCATCACCAGTTGCGTATAGGTCACGCCGTAGAAGTTGAACGGCGCCGCGAGATCGATCGGCGCGTTGATGGCGCTGTTGATCGACGAATTGCTGTCCCCCTGGACCACGAGCGCGCCCGTCCCCGAAATATCCAGGAACGTGTGCACCGGCTGGCCTTCACCCGAGCCGGGATTGGCATTGGAGATGTAGCGATAGCCGCCGGCGTCCGGCTCGCCGCGGTCCCGTGTCACCAGGACGCACCACTCATTGAGAACGCCGCCATCGCTGCTGACAGTATCATTGATCGTCAACGTCCAATTTCCATTCGTGACTTCACCGTCAAACGCCGACAGCGGATTCGCCGGCTTTGCGATCCCCGCAATGACAGGCGGATTCGCCGCACAGGTGGCGCCAATGACAGTTGACGCCTCGTCCGCCAGTGTTACGTCGATGTTGTCATTACCATTACACTCGTGATCGAGCAGGACGACACTGGTCGACGTCGCGCCATTCGTCAACGTGATGACGAGATCCGAGACAAACGAATGGCTGATATCCAGATACACGTTGATATCCGCCACCTTTCCATTGCCGGCCCCCGTAATCTGGTCCATGACGGCGCCCGACGTCGGAATCGCGAGCGCGGGCGTCGAACAGATCCGCTCCGCCCTCGCAACGCCACCCCCCAGGAGCGTCAACACGATCCCCGATACTCGAACGATACGAAGACTCACACCAAACAAATCCGCACTCCCGCCACCGCGCTTCGCGCACATCTGACGCGATCCTCCTTAAAAGGACAACGACAACCCACACACAACTAAGACGAATGAACAGACCGCGGCACAGGAACACGCCGCGACACATATCTACGAACGATCTCCGTACGAATGCACTGAGATTATACACGACGCCGACGCAAGCACGATGGCGGCGCAGCGAATCGACAATTGGGACGTTGACCCGTTACGTCGTCGCAAGTCGCAATCGTCGTGAGTTTTCGCAGAGAATTGAGGAATCGGTCATCACACAGCAGGATCCGCTTCGCAAAAAACGGGGCGCCGCCGCCGTGCACAATATGCAGAACCGAAGCGATCCGATTCTCGATCGCCCGGCTTCCCAACGGGTTGTGCGGCGTGATGGCCGCCCCGCAACACATGGACCGCACAAAAGAAAACGCGCCGGCGGGTCGAAAGTGACACGCCGGCGCGCCTTTGGTTCCAATGTCCGTTGGTCGCCTAGTCCCCGAACCTGATCCCCTGGGCCAGCGGAAGCTCCGTGCTCCAGTTGATCGTATTCGTCTGGCGTCGCATGTAGGCCTTCCAGGCGTCGCTGCCGCTCTCGCGGCCTCCGCCGGTCTCCTTCTCACCGCCGAACGCCCCGCCGATCTCGGCGCCGCTCGTTCCGATGTTCACATTGGCGATGCCGCAGTCGCTGCCCGCCGCCGACAGGAACATCTCCGTCTCCAGAACGTTCTGCGAAAAGACGGCGCTGCTGAGCCCCTGCGGGACATTGTTGTGCATGCGGATCGCCTCCCGCGTCTCCGCCTGCATCGTGGCCGCGTCGGCCGGCTTCGTCGCCGCGCCGTAGCCCATCATGTACAGAATCGGGGCGAACGTCTCTTCCTGCACGATCGCGAATTCGTTCTTCGCGTTCGCGATACACGGCGTTACGTAGCAGCCGCTTTCGTAGTCGCCGCCGCTGAGAACCTCGCCGCCGCACAGAATCTCGCCGCCCTCTTTCCGGATCCGCTCGATCGCGTTCGTAAAGTCCTTCACGGCGCCCTGATCGATCAGCGGTCCCATCAGCGTGCTCTCATTCAGCGGATTGCCGATGCGAACCTGCTTGTAAGCCGCGAGCAGTCGGTTCGTCAGTTCCTGACGGATCGACTCGTGCGCGATGATGCGCCGCGTGCTGGTGCAGCGCTGCCCCGCCGTGCCGACCGAGCCGAAGACGATCGCCCGTGTGGCCATGTCCAGATCGGCGTTCGGTGTGACGATGATCGCGTTGTTGCCACCCAGTTCGAGAATCGTGCGGCCGAGTCGCTTGCCGACGACTTCGCCGATGCGATAGCCCATTCGACATGAACCCGTCGCCGAAACGAGCGGGATGCGCGTGTCGTTGATCAGCTTCTCGCCGATCGACGAGCCGCGACCGATGATGAGACTGAAGATCGCCGGATCGACGCCACAGTCATGACAGACTTTCTGGGCGATGCGCGTCGAGGCGACGGCCGTGATCGGCGTCTTGCTCGAGGGCTTCCAGAGTGTCGCGTTGCCGCAGACGGCGCTCAGCGCCGAGTTCCACGCCCACACGGCGACGGGGAAGTTGAACGCGCTGATGACGCCAACGACACCCAGCGGATGCCACTGTTCGTACATGCGATGCAGCGGACGCTCCGAGTGCATCGTCAGGCCGTAGAGCTGACGGGAGAGGCCGACGGCGAAGTCGCAGATATCGATCATCTCCTGAACTTCGCCTTCACCCTCCGCCTGGATCTTGCCCATCTCGATGGCGACGAGAGAACCGAGGTCCTTCTTGTGATCCCGCAGGGCGTTACCGAGCTGTCGGACGACTTCGCCGCGCTTCGGCGCCGGTGTCATCCGCCATGAGTGGAACGCGCGTTCGCAGGCGGCGATCGTCCTGTCGTATTCCTCTTCCGTCGCCTGTGTCACGGACGCGATCAGCTTGCCGTCGATCGGGCTGAAGGAATCGAGCTTGCTTTCAGAGCCCATCCACTCGCCGTTGAACACACCTGGGTTGACAGCCTCGATGCCGAGCCGATTCAAGATGCCACTGATGTCGGACATTTCAGATTTCTCCCTGCGGAAGGTCCTTCCCCAAAACCCGCATGATGACCGGTTTTTGCCCATCCCGCAACGCGGGAGCGCCCTGGCAATTGGGTGGCATGCTCACCCCAAAAGGTGGGCGTGCGAGATCGCAGCGTGGGCCACGCCCGCCAGTTATTGACGCGAATCCATCGGTTCTCGGAATGGACGTGGCTGTGCGA
>ERZ795053.1620-NODE-1620-length-28442-cov-6.361644_pt1 | contig 28442 bp, 28 predicted proteins | sample MGYA00375137_ERZ795053 | MGnify/ENA primary metagenome ERZ795053 (study PRJEB30182, sample SAMN05720284) | activated sludge metagenome | isolation source: Anaerobic digester | place: Hong Kong | collected 2014-12-17 ...
AGAATAGTAAAGCTGTCCTCCCTGTTAGGTAAGGGGTGTGAAGTAACAGATTTTGGATTTTACTGGCTGCGAGGCAAGTAATTAATAAAACCGGAAAAAACAAGAGTGATCTGTATCTGTGGTCTTTCCATACCGCATAAAGAAAGTATGATGAGGCTATGATAAATAAGAGCCCCAAAAGGTATAATGACACTAAATCTCCTGATCCGCGATACAAGAAATTCCACCATAAAGGAACCAGTGTGTCATGAATAATACCATTAGATTCCCAGTAGATGAATTGATTGGTTTTATTCATGACCAATACTGGTATCATAGAAAATCCCATTGTTATCAGAGCCACAAATACTTGCCATAAAATTGTTTTTCGGTCCTTGTGATAGCCCGAATAAATGAGCATAATTAATTGTATGCTTGCCCACAGTACTAGCCAGGAAAAATTAGCCATGACCATGAGAAACGAGGCAAAATATCCTATAATGGCATCTTTTCTCTTTTTTTGAATTATATATCGATAGAGGTGAAATAGACTCACGAGCTCAAAACTGACTGCCATTCCATATCCTCGTGCAAGACTAAAAAAATCAAAGAGATAAGGATTAATTACTAAAACCGAAATGCTTACTATTAAAGGCAAAATTCTAATACCAAAGAGGAGTTTTGACCATTTTACAACGTAAATAAAGTATAATAAAAAACCTAAAAAATTAGGTAATCTTCCCCAAAACTGATTGATTCCAAAAATCGAAGTAAACGATTTAATTAACAAGCTATTGAGGATGTGATTGGTCGGCCATTGTTTGTCATAACTCAATATATTATAAATCGTATCTTGAGCATAAAAGATAATCTGACCGGACTCATCATGGGTGATAGGGATTATGCAACCCTTCAAAACAACTAAAAAAAGCAATATAAAACCTGCCAAATAGGAAATAGTAAGAAAAAGTCTTTCCTTTTGGTTAGTGCTAGAGTCAATAATTTCGGACATACAGCCATTACAATATTTAAACAAATATATTCCTTCTTCATGAAATATTTGCAAAAATGAAATTGGTATAAAACATTTTGATGACAATTAATCTTGAAAGGATTAATGCAAAAACAATGTTAATTTTAAATCAAACGTTTGTTTGATTTATAAGTGATTTTATATTTGAGTCTTAAACAAAATTAATTATCAATAAAAGTCACGAAATACTACAAGTTGCTGAAAAATTATTTGCTGAACATGGATACAATGGCACCTCTATCAGACAGATATGCAAGGAAGCCAATGTAAATATATCTATGATTTCCTACTATTTTGGATCAAAAGAGGAATTGTATTTATCCATTTTTAAAGTTAAAATCGATGAAAGTTTATCTAATACTCAAAAAATTATCGACAGAAAAGATCTCAATGCTTGGGAAAAAATCAAGTTATTAGTCCGTAATTATAGCAATCGGATTAAACACAATAGAAATTTTTATCTGATCTATCAGCGAGAACAATTATCTGCTTCCAACGACTTCATTCGAAAATTTCTTTTTGACACGAAACAAAATTTTATCAACGCATTTCAAGAAATAGCTAGGCAAGGCAAAAGTTCTGGATTGTTTAAAAAGCAAGTAAGAATCGATGTCGTAATTACCATTATTTCAGGCTCCTTGCTCAATGCCTATAATTCTATGGATATGTACGATTCGTTAAATGTAATTCAGAAAAGTAAGACTTCTGAAAAGTTTGTAAATCAATTGATTATGAATATTGAAATGATATTAAAACCTTTGTTCGGATATGACGAAAACAATTAATTTACTGCTGTTTATCTTGGTTTTATGCCATTCATTGAATGCCCAAAAATCAACTTCCTTGAGTCTCGATCAAGCCATAGAATTAGGAGTTTCTAATTCAAAAGTATTGAAAATTGATGACTCTAAAATCATGCAGGCTGAAGCACAATTAGTAGAGGCAAAAAATTACAAATTGCCGAATCTTGGGTTTTCTGGTACTGCTTTAGGCTTAACCACGCCTATCATTAAGATGGAAGGTAATAACCAAAATGACTTGGCGATAAATAGTTTGTTCTTTGGTAATTTGTCAGCAAGTTATCCGATTTACACGGGAGGAAAAATTAAATATGGGATTCAGAGTGCGGAATATCTGCTGAAAGCCAATAAAATTATGAAAGACGGCAGCGAAAAAGAAATTGCCATGAATGTAGCTGAGTCCTACAATAATTTATTGAAAGCGAGACAGGCAATAGAGGTTATAGAGAAGCATCTCGAAGCAGCACAAAAGCGAGATTCGATTTTCATGGATCTTGAAAACAATGGAATTCTGTCTAGAAATGATAGATTAAAAGCCAATCTTCAAACCACAGGTTTGAATCTTCAGTTGCTCGAGGCTAAAAATAACTACAATCTAGCCAATCTGAATATGGCCATCATGTTGGGATTGGATGAAAATACTGAGATAAAACTGGATGATGGATATCTAAGTAATGAAAAAGAAGATCTAGATATTCAAGAGATTAGAAATGAAGCAGCTCGAAATAGAAGTGAGTTGAAAGTTCTAGAGGCACAAAGGAATTCAATAGAAATTCATAAAAAAGTGGCAAATGCGGAAAATTATCCTACTGTGGCCTTGACAGCCGGATATGTAGCCGCAAACATTCCAAATTTTTTGACCATCACCAATGCTGCCAATATAGGAATCAACGTAAATTATAATTTGGATCATTATTGGAAGAAAAATACGGCATTGATGAAACTAGAAGCTCAATCATTGGAACTAGAATCGAACGACCAGTTGCTTCGAGATAAAATTAATCTCGAATTAAGTCGAGATTTTAATAACTATAAACTCAGTAAAAGCAAAATCAACCTACATGAAAAAGCCTTGGCTCAAGCGAATGAAAATTATAATATCACTTTAGATAAATTCAATAATGGACTAGAAACTGCGGCCAATCTTTTGGAAGCGGATGCGATGAAATTGAATGCAGAAGTGAGCCTGTATCAATCCAAAGCCGATGCCGCATTGGCATTAATAAAATTGAAATATTCCATGGGAATACTTCGCTAAAATTAATAGCTTAATTTTTTTAAAAGAGAATAATCATGGAAAATATTAATCAAGAAAAGAAGAAAAAGAGCCTCATTTTCCCTATGATTTTGGGTGCAATTATCATAATTGGGGGAGTCATAGGAGTGAGGCAGTACCAATATATGCAAACTCATGAAACCACCGATGATGCCCAAATCATTGTGGACATGAGCCCTGTCATATCGAAGGCAACCGGATATATTAAGGAACTAAGAGTTACCGATAATCAAGCGGTTATAGAAGGGGATACATTGGTGATATTAGATAATCGTGATCAATTAATTGCGGTACGACAGGCGAAAGCTGCCTTAACCATTGCTGAAATGAATCTTAAATCAACCCGATCTGGGGCTCAAGTTTCGAAGCAAAATATAAAAACAAGTGAATCTTCAATTCAAATAATAGATGACCAGATAGAAGCCTCAAAAGTCCAACTCTGGAAAGCAACTCAAGATTTTGAAAGATATTCTAACTTGATAAAAAATAATTCCATAACCCAGCAACAATATGACCAAGCAGTGGCGGCGAAGCAATTGGCTGAAAAGCAACTCGAAAGTGTCCTATCACAGCGAAACCAAGCACTTGCTCAGACAGCCACTGCCCGTGCTCAATCCAGTGCTGCCTACGATCAAATAGGAGTCAGTGAAGCATTATTAGCTCAGCGTGAGGTGGACTTAGATCAAGCCAACTTGCTGCTTTCTTACACGATAATTCAAGCACCACAGAATGGTGTAGTAGCAACCGTGCCTTTGCTGAAAGGTCAGTTGATACAGGCAGGAACACGATTGTTTAGTCTGGTAAATGACGGTTCAATGTGGATAGTGGCCAATTTTAAGGAAACACAAGTTGAGAAAATGGAAGTAGGTCAAAAAGTAGAAGTTGAGATTGATGCATTTCCCGATTATAAATTTGAGGGACGAGTGAGTTCTTTTTCTCCGGCGACTGGTTCTGTGTTTTCTATATTGCCGCCTGATAATGCCACGGGTAATTTCGTCAAAGTAGTTCAACGACTTCCAGTGAAGATAGAATTTGTCAATCTAGACCCAATGATTGCCAAAAAGCTGAAAGGCGGAATGAATGTAAAGGCGATTGTCAATTTATAATTTCTATTGATGCAGCCAAATACCATTAGAGTAGATCAGGATTCATTGGTGGAGTATGGTAGCCGAAGGGTGATCATTACTATTACGGCTATTTTTTGTGCCTTACTTGAGATTATCGACGTGACCATCGTGAATGTTGCATTGAACGATATGAAAGGCAATCTTGGCGCTACTTTATCGGAAGTGGGTTGGGTGATTACGGCTTATGCTATAGGAAATGTCATTATCGTTCCCATGACGAGTTGGCTTTCACAGCAATTTGGTAGAAAAAACTATTTCGCGGCATCGATTATGATTTTTACTCTGTTTTCTTTCATGTGTGGCAATTCCACTAGTATCTGGGAATTGGTTTTTTTTAGGTTCATACAGGGGCTTGGAGGCGGAGCATTGCTGGTTACGTCGCAGACCATCATTACCGAGTCATATCCTGCCGAAAAGAGAGGTATGGCACAGGCTATTTATGGCATGGGAGTAATCGTGGGACCTACGCTGGGACCGCCATTGGGTGGATATATCGTTGATAATTTTAGTTGGCCATATATTTTCTACATCAACATTCCCATTGGGATTATTGCAACGCTTTTGACATTGCAATTTGTACGTAGCCCCAAATATGCAGACAAGAGAAGTGCCAAAGATGTAGATTGGTTAGGGGTTGCCTTATTGACTAGTTTTGTCGGTTCCTTGCAATTTATCTTGGAAAGAGGACATGAAGAGGATTGGTTTGATAGTAAACTCATTATTTCATTGTCCGTATTGGCTGTTTTTTCATTTATCTGCTTTATATGGCGAGAATTGACTTTTAGATATCCCATAGTTGAATTGCGAGTATTAAAAAATGGCAATCTTCGCATCGGAACCATCATGAGTTTTATGCTTGGATTCGGCCTGTTTGGTTCTACTTTTATCATTCCGCTTTACACACAAAGTATCTTGGGTTGGTCAGCACTGCAAGCTGGATTGTTGTTGATTCCGGCTTCGATTACGACCGCATTCATGATGCCTCTGATTGGCCGGATGTTGACAAAGGGAGTGAATACCCAAATGCTTATTTCGCTCGGTTTGTTTCTGTTTTTTGTCTACAGTTTTTGGGGATACAAGATTATTACACCGGATACGGGGGCTGATAGTTTTTTCTGGATGCTCGTCGTACGAGGAGCAGGATTGGGTCTACTCTTTATTCCGATTACTACCCTATCCCTGAGTACTCTGAAAGGGCAAGAAATAGGGCAGGGTGCCGCATTTACGGGTATGATGAGACAGCTGGGTGGCTCCTTCGGTATTGCAACTATCACGACCTATTTATCCAACCAAAATGCCATTCACCGTAGCACTCTTCTCCAGCACCTTAGCATTGATGATATTTCTGTACAAGAAAGGTTGCGAGGACTTCAATCTTATTCATTTCCCGGGGCTCGACCGCAGATGATGCACTAAGCAAAGCCTATAAAATCTTGGACTTTAGTGTAACTAAGCAGGCGGCAGTACTCTCTTATATGGATGTTTTTTTATTTCTAGGCTTGATGTTTTTGGCGCTAATCCCATTTGTACTTTTTGTAAAATCCCGCAAAAACAAATCTAAGTTAAATTTAAAAAATGCAATGCATTAGTCCTTAAAATTGAGGACAAATTTCTGATTCATTATCATAATTGCCGATATAGCTGATTGATATTTCAAAGGCATTCATGTTAATTCTATCCGCTGATAATTTCCCGATGTTGTAATCGTAACTAAATGCAAATTGTAATCCACTCATTTCAATACCAACGGAAGCAATGATAGACTCCAGACCGAAACCATCATCATTTTTAACTCCTCTTACCCAAGGGCCGATATTAAGATAAGTAGCATCCGTAGAGTAAAAGTAATACCGAAAATTAGTTCCTAAATCAATCTCTGTATGTTGTCCTTGTGACAAAAGCAAAACTCGAGGGTCAATTCTAAAAATCTCAGATGTCTGAATGGAATACGAAGCATAAGCCGTCCATTTTTTATTATAAGCTGATTCTTTAATGAAGTCTATGTTACTACTTTGGTCATATTTGTAAAAGGAGATATTGGGAGAGGCCACGTGAAACAAGCCGGCACCTAACATAAATGAACTTCTTTTCGAAGGTTGAGAAAAATAATTAATACCAACAGCGAAGTCACCTATTGCAAAATTGTTTTGTGGTAAATATTCATTCGTCGGAAAGGAATAATCATTGATAGCATTCCACTGATCCTGAAAAGTGAGATCTTCATAATTTATTGACCTTCTTAAAATGCCGCCTTGAAATCCGAGACTCAGATATTTCTTGCTTTTATTGTCTAATGACTTATGATAACTTCCTGTTAGCGCTATTTGAGTTGTATTCAGGTCAAATGTACTTACTTGATCACTGAAAAACATGATTCCCGCTCCCACGATATCGGGATTTGTGTTTCGAACTTCACCCAAAGGAAATTTAACATCACCTGCCGCAATAAAAGTGGTCAGCGGATCTTCAAGAGCCGATCTCCACTGCTCTCGGTATATGCTGGATATTCTGTATGAGCCACTAAAAGTTCCTACATAAGCGGGATTTAGGGTACTCGGTGATGCAAAAAATTGTGAAAAATGCGGGTCTTGGGCACCAATTGTCATTGATAGACCCAAAAATACCAATGAAAAAAAATATTTTTTTAAAATCATCATCTTTTCCTTTAGAGAGTATAGCAAATGCACTTTATTTGGAACAATCCTTGCTATACATTTTCATAGAGCAAACGTATTAAATTTTTTTATATTATAGTTTAGAATTGAATTTGAATTAATCAAGTTTAATAAATCAGGTTCATAAAGAAGTTTTAATTTGGATAAAAAATTTCCCAAATATATCGTGTCGGAATTTGCTATTTGCAATTTGGCGGTGGCTCCGATAAGGGCATTCCCTGATGACAGGTCGGAAATGATTAGTCAATTACTCTTTGGGGAATTATGCGAAATACTCGATTATAAAAGCAAATCTTGGGTTAAAATTAAATGCACATTCGACGGTTACGTCGGATGGATTGATCCAAAACAAATACAATATGTAGAAGAAAACGTATTTCAGAAATATCAAGGTTATCACCCGTGCAGTACGGACATAGCATTGCCATTGATGAATCAAAATTTGTCATTTCCGATACTTCTAGGAAGTACACTCCCTTTTTATGATGGGATAAGTCTCAAGATGCCAAATGCTCACTATACCTTTAGTGGCAGTACCATTGATATTGATTCTATACCCATCAATGAGGAATTAATCATGAAACTTTCCAAAAGATTTCTCAATGCTCCATATCTGTGGGGTGGCAGGTCGCCTTTCGGTATTGATTGCTCGGGATTGGTACAGCAAGTATTTAAAATTTTAGGAGTTCCCATGAAGAGAGATGCTTCACTCCAGGTCGAAGGAGGGGAATTAGTGCCATTTCCACAGGCTGCTAGAGTGGGGGATTTGGCATTTTTTGACAATGCAGAAGGAATAATTCACCACGTAGGAATAATTCTTGATGACCAAAAAATCATTCATGCTTCTGGAAAAGTTCGTATAGATACATTAGATCAAAACGGAATCATCCATTCCGATACAGGTAAATATACCCACAAATTAAGGATAATCAAACGAGTACTGAAGTATGAAGAATCAAAGGGTCAAATTACCCTTCAAAGTGAAAGGAAATAGTAAAAATCTCAGAAACTACGTTTTCCATTACTCTTGATTCATAAAGCAAATTATCATAAATCAAAATATTTCCTAACCCTCTACTGAACTTTATCTCTGGAGAAAAAATGAAATATGGGAAGAAAAATTGAGCCCCGAGTCCTACTTCCCACTGAAAATCATGGGGTGAAATCTTGATAAGAGTTCTAGCTTTTCTCGAACTGCTGTTAGAAGAAACGTCATAATTGTACTTCAATCCACCAAGTACAAAAAATCGCTTGTCTTTGTAGGGTTCTGATTTAAATCTTATGTGAAATGGGAGTTCAAAAAATACGGATTCAATACTTCGATCAACTGTTAACCCCGTATCTATTTCCTTGAATTGGAAACTTCGATTGGAAAATGCAAAACCCGGCAAAAATCTAAAGTCAAAAAATTCTCCAAGCTTAAGATTGGCTATCATATGGAGATTTATTCCTATTCCACTTAGTCCAGAGACGACATCGATGCTATCATTGTTGATAAAAAATTTGCTCTGACCTACCTTGTAATTTGAGGAATTGACACCGATGGTCAAGCCAAAATAATATGGTTTTTTCTGGAAATCCTTGTAATTATAATTTCCACGATAGTTCCGTTGTGCCATCAAAGTGCTGCCAATAAAAAAAGACAGAATGAAGATAAACGTTATTTTTGAGCCGTGTATATTGAACAAATTCCGAAGCTTAATGCCTTCCATTTTGTATTTTTAAATCCTATATTTTTAAGAATATTCGTAAAATCATCATAATCAGGAAAAGCCTGTACCGATTCATATAGGTACTTATAAGCCCGGTTGTCTTTTGATTTTAACTTACCTATTAACGGTAATATGCTAGAAAAGTATATGTTGAAGAGTTGTTTTAATGGAAAAACCCGAGGTTTAGAAAATTCTAAAATCATCATTGTACCTCCAGGCTTAAGTACCCGATACATTTCTTTGAGACCCTTTTCTAGATTTTCAAAATTCCTAACACCAAATCCTGCAGTAATGATATCAAATTCATCATCACTGAATCTCAAGTTTTCAGAATCTCCAGTTTCGAGGCTAATGACATTCTGAAGACCATCTTTTTTTACTTTAGTTTCACCAATGCTCAGCATTTGTGGAGACAAATCCATGCCAATAATCGATTTTACAGGCAATTTATGTGCCTCCTCGATGGCGAGATCAGCGGTGCCGGTCGCCACATCTAGTACTTTGTCAGCAGGCAATCCTTTTAATTGTGCTATGGCTTTTTTTCGCCAAGTCACGTCTATGCCCAAGGTTAAAAATCGATTAAGAAAATCGTAGTTTGGGGCAATTTTATCAAACATCCCTTGAACTTGTGATTTTTTACTATTCTCATCACTATTGTAAGGTGTAATATCTTTAATATCTGCCATTATTTAATTCTAGTATTGCTCTTTGTCATTCGGAAAATCTCCATCCTTCACATCGGTTATGTAATGCTCTACAGCACCCTTTATTTCGTCGTATAGGTCTAGGTATCTTCGCAAAAAGCGAGGTGAAAAATCCTTAGTAAGGCCAAGCATATCGTGCAAAACCAAGACTTGGCCATCAGCATATTTTCCTCCACCAATGCCAATGGTCGGGATTTCTAAATTTTCAGAAACTTTCTTGGTTAATTGTGCAGGAATCTTTTCCAATACTATGGCAAAGCACCCCAATTTTTCTAAGTAATAGGCATCAGAAAGGAGCTTTTCTGCTTCTTGTTCTTCTTTTGCTCTTACACTATAAGTGCCAAATTTATAAATGCTCTGTGGAGTGAGTCCCAAGTGACCCATGACCGGTACACCAGCTGAGATAATGCGTTTGATACTATCACCTACTTCTGAACCACCTTCTAGTTTTACCGCATGGGCACCGGATTCTTTCATGATTCTTATGGCAGAATTCAGTGCCTTTTTGGAATCTCCTTGGTAGCTTCCAAAGGGCAAGTCCACGACGACTAGTGCTCTTTTTACCGCTTTTACGACAGATTGAGCATGATAGATCATCTGATCTAGAGTGATGGGCAAGGTAGTTTCATGCCCTGCCATGACATTGGAAGCACTGTCACCCACCAAGATTATGTCAATATTCGCTTCATCGACTATTCTTGCAAGACTAAAATCATAGGCCGTTAGCATGGCGATTTTCTCACCTTTGTGCTTCATTTCCTGAAGGACGTGAGTCGTTACACGTTTAATATCACTTTTCGCTACAGACATATTATTATTTCTGACTATGTTTTCAAAACGCAAATATACTTTTTTAAGCCAATAGTTAATCAGTTTTTAAGTCGTGTACTTTTTGGTGAGAAAAGAATAGTTAAAGAAAACATGACCTAATTTACATAGTGTAGCTGACTTCGTGTTTTTATTTTGATCAAATAGAACATAATCTTTGTTTTGGCAAAGCCATCTTTTTGGAATTTTCTTTAAGTCGTTATTCTTTGCTTTTTGAAGTTTTAAAGCCAATTCTATCTCTTTTTTCATGGTCTATTGCTATTTTTTTCCTTTTGCAAAAGATAGTTGAGTGCTTGATGAATGTCCTTAAACTTTATGTTCATTTCTATTTCTAATTGCATTATACGATCTTTTAAATCTTTATAATCGTCGAGGTGTTGCCTAAGCAAAACAAATGCCCGCATAATAGAGATATTAACTGCTATGGCTTCGTCACTATTAAGAACACTTGAAAGCATTGCTATTCCTTGCTCCGTGAAAGCAAAAGGAGCATATCGATTTCCTCCATGAAAACTTGAGGTCACAAAATGTGACCTCAAGTTTTGAATCTCCTTCTGTGTTAACTGAAACATAAAGTCATCAGGAAATCTTTTTAAGTTTCTTCGTACCGCTTGTTTTAAGACTTTGGTTTCAACACCATAAAGCTGCGCTAAATCTTTGTCAAGGATGACTTTGTTCGCTCTTTATATTAGTATTTTTTGTTTTATTAATTCTATCTCCATTTTTTTCAACTATAGTAATGTCAGAATAATATATTTTGAACTTCGTTTTAAAGATTTAATTTTCTAATAATTTTGATATTTAAAGATAAAAATAACCTAAGATTTTTTATCGACATAATAAAGCCTTATGTATTGTTTAAATGTAAAGTGTATCTTTTTTCAATGAACTGGAAATGTGCATTAATAAATCGTTGTTGTAGGCGACATTATTGGAATCTTATTGTCAAAGCGTGAAAAGATTGTCACTTGAATTTCTTAAGTTTGCATCCTGATTATTGAAAATACGAGTTAAATATTATAAATGACGAGAATAGCTATATATTTAATGCTGATAATGAGTGTTATGTCCTGCTCTAACGAGTTTGACGTGATTGATGACTTCAAGGAAATCCCAGTAGTCTATGGGTTGCTTGATAGTGATAGTCCTTACCAGTATATAAGAATCGAACGGGCATTTAGCGATGAAAAGATTTCTGCTCTTGAGCTGGCCTCTAATCCTGATACACTTTATTACAAGAACCTAACGGTCACTATTACCAATAAAAAGTCGGGAGAAGTTTTTACGCTAGAAGAAGTTGACGGAAATACCATCGGAATACCACGTGATACAAATGGGATTTTTGCTACGACACCCAATTTATTATATAGAATTGAAACTTCTAAGTTAAACCCAAATTTCACAGATAATTTTGTCCTCGATGCATATAGAGGTGATGAGCATTTGTTAAGCTCAAGCACTAAATTTGTTAAGCAACCATATATTAAAACCCCATCTTCTGCTGAAGCGGATATTAATATCGTGTATAAAAATTTCACTGTAGAATATGCATTTAAGGATAATGCTTTTATTGCAGATGCCTATTTCGATGTCAACGTGATAGACTTTTTTGCGGATCAATCAACCGAGTTTAAGACCATTAGAATCTATGTTACTAAGGCGACTGACAAAACGGTGTTGCGATACGATGGGGTCAATTTTTATACTTCAATTGCTGCCGCATTAAAAAACCAAGAGGTCGAATTTCGTCAGTTGGTCAGTGTCGATTTAACGGTTCTTACGGGAGGGCAATCCATTTCTGATTATATCAGAGTTGGCCAAGCTAATTCTGGTATCACTTCTTCCGGTGAAACTCCAGTTTTTTCGAATATTGAAAATGGTGTCGGTGTATTTTCTAGTATTTCAAAGCTAACGAATAGTTACGGATTAAAACAAGCAGCTTTGGATTCCTTAAGAAATGGTATTTATACTAAAGATTTGAAATTTAAGTAAGGAGATAACATGAAGTATGTTTGTCTTATTATTTGCTTTTTGCAAGTAATTTCCTGCACTAATCATCAAACGGAATCGGAACTGATTGTTGCCAATGAGCAAAATGGTATCAAAGTTAGAATATCGCATTCCGCAGGGAATTATATTGAAGGTGCTGTGCCGCTGGCTTGTCCGTTTAATATCGGACACAGTGTCGAATCCCAGCCTAAAGACAGTTTATTTGTTATATTGGGGAATTCCATCACTAAAGATAAAACTTTACCCGTTCGACCTATTGCCAAACTGCAAATGAGTGATGATAATTTGTTAAAGGAATATGTCGTTGCCACGGTGCCATCGGATACACTCCTTAACTTTGAGGGTCTAGTGACGGAATATGCTTATGTCAGAAACATCGTAGAAACCTACTTGAATAATTACAAAGGCCTAGGAAAAACCAAGGTCATGGACTGGAGTGCCTATAAAAAATAGTCGCTGAATTGAACAATCGCATTACAAATAATATTTAAGCCTCATGATATTTTGTAAATCACTGGAGTTAGGGCAAAAAGATATTTCCATTTCTAGGAATGAAGCATTGAACTATAGTTTTACAAGTGATTTTGAAAAAATAAAGTATGATTGGCATAAGCTGGAAAACCATGATTTGTTAACGAGTGAGGATTATCTTCAAGCATTGAAAAGTAATTTGTCATCGGATATTCAGGTGTATTTCGGAATGATTTATTCTGAGTCAGAACCAATAATGGGTGTCGTGTACAATCTCAAACAAATCAGCCTGACAGAGGCAATCCGTGAAGAAGGAACCCATGAAAAACAATCCTTTTTAAAACAATATTTGAGACAATTTTTAGAGAAATTCAGTAATATTTATACCCTAGTTACGGGCAATCTTTACATTACTGGTGAGTATGGTTATGCCTGTTCGAGGCATTGGAATAAGCTAGAAATCCTACAAGCCCTGAATCAAGCATCAAAGGAAATGACCGTTTGGCTAAAGCAAAATGAAAATATCAATGTAGGAATTTATCTTTTTAAAGATTTTTATGCATCTAATCTCGATGTTCAGATTGCAAAGAAAGAATGCCAACTTACAAAATTCAGAGTTCAACCCAATATGATTATGGGTATAGACTCTAATTGGTCCTCAATGGAGGATTATTTATCGGCCATAAAATCTAAGTATCGGGTTCGCTATCGTCGTTCCAGAAAAGCCATGGGAGAAATTGAGATAGTAGAGCTAAGTGAAGATCAACTCGTAGAATATCGAGACAAAGTCTATAATTTGTACCATCAAGTTTCAGAGAATGCTGGATTTAATCTATTTGAACTGAGCCAAGACTATTTTATCCAATTAAAAAGGTCATTAAAGAAAAATTTTAGAGTTTATGCCTACTTTTTAAGAGGAGAAATGGTGGCATTTTACAGCGTCATCTTGAATAATCCTGAACTTGAAGCACACTTTTTAGGCTATGAAGGGGCATTGAATCATGACTTTCACATTTACCAAAATATGCTTTATGACATTATAGGAATCGGTATTGCCGAGAAAATGTCTAAGATTAATTTTTCCCGTACCGCTCTTGAAATAAAGAGTTCTGTAGGTGCCGTACCTTTTGAGATGGATCTTTATATGAGGCACAAAAATCCGATATTAAACTGGTTTTTATCTCCTTTGATCAAATATATGACACCAAAATACCAATTGGTAGAAAGAAATCCATTCGGATAATCTTTGCTTTGGATCTTTTTTAGCAGAGGTCTAGTATGTAAATTGCAGTGTTTAAACGGAAGTCCATCATGTTTCTCAGCATTTTTAGGCGGTATAATAGGTTATTTTAAAATAATCTTTATTTTCACATTCAAATTTTTTAACAACTACAGTTAAATTCAATAGATATTGTCTTTAAATGTACAAATTCTGAGACATACGGTATGAAACTATTTGCAAGATTTTTATTATTTGTTTTCTTTAATTTGGCAATATTGAATAGTGCTTATTCCCAAGATACAGGAGAAGTGGGACTTGATGAACGTATAAATCAAGCATTTAAGCCAGTTTCAGATTTTTTCTCAAGTTTTATCTTTTTTAAAGTCGGTGGGGTGCCATTTGTACTTTTATTGTTGGTATTCAGTGCCGCTTTTTTTACCATATTTTTTGTATTTGTTAATATTAGAAGATTTCCTCTAGCAATTAATATAGTGAGAGGAAAATATGACGATTATGACAAGCATGTGGTCGGCGACCCCAACCTTGCAATTGATGGTGACATCGTTGATACCATAGAGGACGAAAGTAGAGATGGTGAGGTGAGCCATTTTCAGGCACTTGCAACCGCTGTTTCAGGAACGGTTGGAAACGGTAACATTGCGGGTGTGGCCTTGGCAATTGGAATCGGAGGTCCGGGTGCAACTTTTTGGATGATAGTCTGTGGATTGTTAGGGATGTCCACGAAATTTGTAGAATGTACATTGGGAGTACAATATCGAGATGTAGATGAAAATGGTGTGGTTCATGGAGGACCAATGTATTATATTTCGCGAGGTCTGAAGGAAAAAGGTTTTGAGACTTTGGGAAAAGTATCTGCTGTACTGTTTGCCATATTTTGTATCGGTGGAAGCTTTGGAGGAGGTAATGCCGCACAATCAAATCAGGCGACCATCGTGGTCAAGGATTTGTTTAATTGGAATAGCTCGGCTGCAGGAACGATAATAGGTGTTTGTATCGCAATATTAGTTGGAATCATCATTATAGGAGGCATAAAGAGAATTGCTTCTGTGACAGAGAAAATTGTTCCATTTATGGCAATTTTCTACCTGTTGGCTTGTGTATATATTTTGTTTGCTAATTTCGATGTTCTTGACGATGCGATTTCATTAATATTTTCTGAGGCATTCAATCCGACGGCGGTTTCTGGAGGAATCGTAGGTGTCATAATGATGGGATTTAAAAGAGCTGCTTTCTCAAATGAAGCTGGGGCAGGATCGGCATCAATCGCTCACTCTGCGGTGAAAACCAAGTATTCTGCATCTGAAGGATTGGTGGCACTTCTAGAACCTTTTATAGATACCGTAGTGATTTGTACTATGACTGCTTTGGTTATTATTATCTTCAATATGGGAGGATATTTTGAATATGGTGGTGACGGAAGTTCTGCGGTGATGATAGATGGGATTTCTTATGAGGGAGCTGGCATTACGACTGTTGCATTTGGCCATTTTATTCCATATTCTCACTTGTTTTTGGCTATTGCCGTATTTTTGTTTGCCATATCCACAATGATTTCGTGGTCTTATTATGGTCTACAATCTTGGAAATATTTATTTGGTAGAGGCAAAGCCGCTGATTTGACTTACAAAATTATCTTTTTGATTTTCGTCGTTATTGGTGCAGCCGCAAATATGAGTTCGATTTGGGATTTCTCTGATGCCATGATTTTTGCGATGGTATTTCCTAATATGATTGGATTGTACTTCTTATTCCCAGAAGTGAAAAAACAACTCAACAGATACCTCACCGCGATAGGCGTGAACAAATTTTTTAGATAATAATGAAAATAGGGGATTTAAAATATACTGCGGCTTATATAAATCCCCTCTTGCTGATTCTTGCACTGATGAGTAAGAATGGGTTTTTATTATGGTTGCCAGTCATTTTCTCTTTTTTGATTATTCCGATACTTGAGTTGGTTCTGACTCCACAAACGAATAATCTGTCTATCCAAGAAATGGAAGAAAAAAAGCTTCACCCAATTTTTGATTGGATGCTTTATTTAAATTTGGTCGTTGTGTATCTTGCCTTGTTACTATCCGCAAGGTATTTAACGGTAAATGAATTAAACCCTATCAGTTATCTTGGTCTATTGTTTTCATTGTCCCTCGTGCTCGCCTCCAATGGAATCAATGTGGCACACGAACTTGGGCACCGAAATAATCTATTTGAGTATTCTTTGGCAAAGTTTCTGTTATTGCCTTCGCTTTATACCCACTTTAGCATAGAACACAATCGGGGTCATCATCTCAATGTGGCAACGCCGCTAGATCCATCTACGGCAAGATATAATGAGGTCTTATATAAGTTTTGGTTTAGGTCAATTGTAAAAGGATACCAACATGCATGGAAGTTGGAGAATCATCGATTGAAAAGCAAGGTTGGAATGGAAAGATATTTTGGCAATGAAATGATTTTAAATCTTATAATCAGTATCTTATATATATTGATTATTTATAATGTATTTGAGTTGACAATATTATTATTTTTTCTACTTGCCGCTGTAATCTCGGTTTTTATGTTAGAAACCATTAATTATATAGAGCATTATGGCCTTAAAAGACAAAAAAATCAATCGGGGCGATATGAAAGGGTGAATTATATGCATAGTTGGGATGCAAATTATCCGCTTGGAAGGATTGTTTTATATGAATTGACACGGCATGCGGATCATCATGCTTCCACTTTTAAAAAATACCAAACTCTGAATTCACAAGATGGCCTTAACAGTCTTCCTTACGGTTACCCCACCAGTATGATCTTGGCATTGTGGCCACCAGTATGGTTTAAAATCATGAATAAAAGAATAAGTGAAAATCGAGATTATGGATATTAGACAGTTCAAAGGCTATTTATTTCAGCCAAAATATCAATTGATTGTGACGATTTTCGTAGGGTTCATTATCATAGCACTCAATATGATATCTTTTGCCATCGACGACAATTCTACCATGAATTCTCGAATTTTAAACATTGCCTTGAGCAATATTATTTTTTTTGTGTTGTTAAATGTAATCTTCGGAGTGATGAGTGATTTAAAATATTACTACCGTGATTCCATATATGCATTTATAGCATTGGTCGGGATGAGTTATGTGTGTATGTATTGGATAATAGGAAAAAACTCTGAAGATTTTTATTTATTCAAAAAAATATTTATCGTTTTAGGAATTTGTTATGTCGTTTTTCTTGTTTTAATGAATTTGATGAAAAAAGCCATCAATGTTGTGGACAAGGAACATGAAAAAAATGCCTAATAGTTACAGATGAAAAATGTTATAACACAAAAATTATGAGAAAATTGACAATGATTGTAAGCTCTTTATTTAGCCTTTTTTTAATCTTCACTTCTTGCAAATCTTCGGATAAAAACATGGTTTTGGATCAAAAGATGGAGCAAGATTCAGTGATAGTACTAAAAGATGGTAAGAAAATCCCCAAGGTTTACAAATCTGATGCAGAATGGAAGGCAGAACTAAGCCCTGAACAATATAACGTCATGAGAGAAGCGGGAACCGAAAGGGCATTTACAGGAAAATATTACAACAATCACGAAGAAGGCAGGTATGCTTGTAGCGCCTGTGGAATCCCATTATTTGATAGTAAAACAAAATTCGATAGCGGTACGGGATGGCCTAGTTTTTATGCTCCAGAAGACCCAAATGTAGTTCGTGAAGATAAAGACAACAAACTCGGATATACCCGTACAGAAGTGCTTTGCGCTAGGTGCGGCGGGCATCTAGGCCATGTTTTCAATGATGGGCCAAAACCTACAGGATTGAGATATTGTATCAATTCCGTATGTCTCGAATTTATCCCAGATGTAAACTAAAAATCTAGTCTAGGAGATGGTGCCAGAGATTGATCAGCAAATTTTCCATCTTCATACTTAAAACTTCCGGCTATGCCAATCATGGCGGCGTTGTCAGTGCAATATTCGAATTTTGGAATGTGGGCAGTCCAGTTATTAGCGAATACTTGTTGCAAAAATTTGTTCCGCAATTCACTGTTCGCAGATACGCCGCCTGCAATAGCAACTTGAGTGATATTGTAATCAACTGCAGCTTTTTCAAGTTTTTTTAATAGAATTTCTACTATTTTAGACTGTATAGAAGCACATAAATCATGGAGATTTTCTTCTATAAAATGAGGATTCAATTTAATTTCCTTTTTCAAAAAGTATAAAAACGAGGTTTTAAGACCACTAAAACTAAAATTATACCCCTCGACTTGAGGTGTCGGAAACTCAAATATTGCATTGCCTAGTTTTGCGAGCTTATCGATTTCAGGCCCTGCAGGATATTGTAATCCGAGCATTTTTCCACATTTGTCGAAGGCCTCTCCCGCCGCATCATCGATGGTAGTGCCGAGTTGTTCCATATCATCATACGCTTTGACAAGTACTATCTGGGTATGACCACCTGAAACGGTCAGGCACAAGAATGGAAATGTAGGGTAGGGTCGCTCTGCAAAATGAGCTAAGATATGAGCATGCATGTGGTGTACCTCTATGAGTGGAATGTCAAGACTTAATGCCAGGCCTTTTGCAAAACTCACACCAACAATCAAGCTTCCTAGCAGTCCTGGTCCTCTGGTCAGCGCAATGGCATCAATTTCGGGAAGTTTAACCCCTGCTTGCGAGAGGGCTACATCCAGTGCAGTTACTATGTTTTTGAGATGTTTCCGCGAAGCCAATTCCGGTACTACACCACCATACTGAGCATGAACCGCTTGGCCTGCTGTATAGTTAGAAAGCACTTCACTACGCCGAATGACCGCGACTGAGGTGTCATCACAGGAAGATTCTATGGCTAGTATTACCGACATATTGAAAATTTTATAAAATTTTTATTTTAAATTTTTATCCAGTTAAAACTTAAAATTGTAATATTGCGATGCACCAAAAATAAGCAGATTTTCATCTTATTAAAATTTAGAAACAAATACTTATGAAGATAGTTATAAATATTATCCTACTTGCATTAATTTGTCTTTTCAGTTACTGGTTGGTGAATTCTATTTCTGAGCCTATTCGATTTCAAGAAGTAAAAAGTAAAAGGGCAATCGTTGTACAAAATAAACTTAAGAAAATTAGAACTGCGGAAGAAATTTATCGTACGATTACAGGAGAATATGCTGGCAGTTTTGACACCTTGTCACTCGTATTAAAAAGAGACAGTATTCCATTCGTAAAATTGATAAGCGACCCTGATGATCCCACCAATGGCGATAAATTCACAAAAATTGTGACTTATTCTGCAGCGATTGATTCTATTAAAAGATTGGGTATAAATTTGGATTCGTTGAGATACGTCCCATTTGCACCTGCAAATACTACTTTTGACATTGCTGCTGATACGATGACTTATCAAAGTACGTTAGTGAACGTGGTAGAAGTGGGGACACCATGGAAAACTTTCATGGGAGATTACGGTGATCCAAGATTTAAAAAATACGATGCATTTTATGATCCTAATAAAATGTTGAAATTTGGTGATTTAAATAAACCTTCAGTTGCCGGTAACTGGGAATGATTGATATAAGTTTTAAAAAAGATATAGAAAGTCCAAAAATTCTGTCTGCCATTTTTGAGGCGGACAGTTTTTTTTATGGGCTTATCGATTCTAATAATCAGTTGGCAGAAGTGAAGTTGATTGAAAATGTCAATCTTCTTGATGCTTCTTCGGTCCAATTAAACATCCCGGACTTTCATTACGACAAAGTAATACTAACCAATTGTGGTGAAAAATTCATGTTTTTTGCGGAAATGCCGGATATCGAAGAGGTAAAAAGGTATAGTCTGTTCGAAAATCAAAAAATTTTTATTGACAAACTGATTGATAAAAATGTCTATGTTGTTCATGGAGTGGATCAGTTGTGGTATGACCAAATCTTAATGTGGTTTGGAAGTTTTGAAATGATACATTTTTCTTCGGCTATTTCACAGAATTATTATCTCAAGCCCGGCAAGATTGTACATGCCCATATATTTAACAATAAATTGCATATCTATTGCCAAGAGAGTGGAAATTTTAAATATTACAATGTATTCACGTGTCATGGAGATAAGGATTACTTATATTATTTGATAGCGGCTAATGAAGAGTTAAAAATGAATTTTCTATCTGAAACTCTATATCTGAGTGGATTGGTGGATCAGAATTCCAGTATTTACTCGACAATTAAATCCTATGTGAATAATGTAATCTTTTATGATAGCTTGCCCTTCAAACTCTTGAGTAATGATTATCGACATAAGCCACATCTGTATTTTGATATTCTAAGCTCTGCTTTATGCGTATTATAGGTGGAAGCCTAAAAGGTAGAAAATTCATACCGCCTGCGAAGAACTGGCCCACAAGACCCACGACTGATTATGCCAAGGAAGGGCTTTTTAATATCTTACAGAACAGGATAGATTTTGAGGAAACTAAAATGTTAGACCTGTTTGGCGGCACGGGATCACACTGTTACGAATTTGTATCTAGAGGTTGTACCGACGCCACCTATGTGGATAAACATGGACCTGCAATAGCCTTTGTTCATCGAACACTTCAAGATTTTGGAATTTCGGATGAGGTTAAAGTTGTCAAATCTGATGTTTTTAAATTTATCGAACACTGTCAAGAATCCTATGATTATATTTTCGCGGGGCCTCCATATCCATTGCCCACTTTGGATAGTGTCCCAGAGGTGATTTTTAGTAAAAATATTTTGATGGAAGAAGGATTATTCGTTTTGGAACATAACCCGAATCATGATTTCTCTGACTTCAAGCATTTTTCTGAGGCTAGAAATTATGGAACAACCATTTTTAGTTTTTTCAATTGGAAACGGTAGTAATCAGCGAAGATCTTCCTCGATAATTTTTATTGCTTTATTTTTTGTAATAAATGCGGGAAGATAGTATCCCTCTTGACTTCGGAATGCTGCAAACTGATATCCCAGATTCATTAAACTGTCCAATACCTGTTCGTTTGGATGCCACTGATACGCTGTTACATCCTGATAAAACATGAGTTCCGTGTCCTGAAAAGACTTACAATTTAAAATAACTCGACCTTTCAAATCTCCTGTTAAATCTAAGTTCCTAAAGATTTGTGTATTATAAATTTTATTATTTCTCGCAATATTGTCTGATGTTCTAGATTCAATAATTTTATACGGCTTTAAGCTAAAAAACGTGATAATGGCGATTGTAGATAGTTTTAGAATCTTCATGGGACGGTCACTTAGTTTAAAGAAGCTGAGAATAAATAAAAGACCCGAAGCAATTAATACCCAAATGATTGAATTTACTAAATAAGTGAAACCACTCATTTTTGTGGCTACTATGGTAAAAAAGACATAGACTACTGCGACCATAGAAATCAATGCAATGCTCAAGTTTTTGTCTATTTTCTTATTGTAAAAAACAAATCCAATACCTAACAATATAAAAATGAAAAATCCGGTTCCATATAAATTACTTATTTCATCTAAGTGAAATCTTAATCCTCCATAATGCTTTTCTATGACCTCAGTAATATGGCGTCTGTTGTGTTCATAAACTTCATGGCTTTCGGCTGGAAAATTTTTCATGATATACCACTGCCAAGGTAAAAAAACGATTAGGCTGACAATGACCGAATTAAGTAAATCCCACCACGAAGAATTTTTACTGATTTTCTCTTTTTTCAATAGCAAGTATAAACACCAGCCACCAAATACCAGTATTCCTGTGAGCCATTTGTTTAATACCGCGAGCCCAACGAATAAACCAATTGCAAGTATCCATTTTGTTTTTTTAGTAGAATGAATGTATCTCAAGAAGGACCAAATGCTTGCCGTGACATAAAAGGCAAATGCCACATCATTGTGGTCTGATGCGATGCTTCCATTGGTTAGTTCTAATTGATAAAATGAAAAACTAAATAATGAAGCCGAAAGAAATGCAATTTCATTCTCCTTTGTCCAAAGACGAGCTATGTCATAAATTAATAGGATGGATATGGTTCCCATAATTATTGAAGGAAGTCTCATGGCCATGATATTGACACCAAATAGCTTCATCGATAGAGCCATCTGCCACAAAAATTCAGGCTGCTTATGTAGCCATACGTGGTTACAACACCAGTCAGAAATATTGTATGGAAAAATTGATTCAACTCGGAGCATGGGTGTCAGAGGATGGCTCATCATGTTCTTAGCAACTAATGCATGAAACCTCTCATCCCAGTCCTGCAAAAAGGGGTCTATACCTGATACAAATAATCGAATAAAGAAGCCGATAACGACCAATGCAATTATTCCAATTTTATGTTTAGACTTTCCAAAGAATACATAGCTACTTATGAAAATAAGTAAGTAGAAGACAGCAAGGCAGATGGCGATTTGATGTGCGGAGAGATTCAAAATGAATTTACTTTAAAATGAAAAACGCCGACTATAAAAAGTCGGCGTTCCTTTTTTATCTTACAATCAATTAATCTCTGCCCGCAATTCTGATTAAAATACTAATAATGTACCAAAGCAACAGCATAAATGAAGCAAACAATCCTAGGGATGCTGCGACATATTGATCTTTGTTGTAATGGTTTATAACATTAGAAGTTTGATAAAGAATACTTACAGCGGCTAGACCTACCATAGCCACAGAAAACCATAATCCAAGGTCAAAGCCGAATAGCATTCCGGCCACGATTAGCCCAATCGCAAGTATTCCTCCTACGGTCAGGACATTTCTCAAGAAAGAATAATCTTTTTTGGTCATAAAGGCCACAGCACTGATACCGGCAAATAGAGCAACAGTAAGAATACCTGCTTTATTCAAAATTGAAAATCCCTCACCAACATAAAGCGCTATTGTAATAATAGGAATAAAAATAAAGGCTTCTGCAACGACATACAGCCCGAGAGCCATATATTGTTTTTTGCGATCAGTTGCATTCAATGCCCAGTTATCAGCCAGGTTGGTCACAAACATAAATCCTCCTAAGACCAATAACCAAGTCCAACCTTGCGTCATTCTAAGACCTAAAGCTCTCATGGCAGGAATACTTAAGAATAAAGTTTCTACGATGAGAAAACCTAAAATTGCAATTCCTAAGTGCTGATAAGTTTTTTTGATAAATTCAGCACGAGTAATTTCGTCTTCCTGAGAAACCGGTCTTACCAAATCATAATCTAAATACTGATTTTCCATAATGGTGGTTTATTATAGTAGTTTTTAATTAATAAAATATTGTTATCTCAAAGATATATAAATCCTTGATATTATTTTTATCTAACAATTAAATATTAAAAATGATGCGAAAAAATTAATAATAAAACATGCTACAAATGGACTTTCTTTAAGAAATCGAAATTTAAACCTACATTTACTTTTGACTTTTCAAAAATTATTCTTTTATAAATGAGTACTAGAGGACACTATCTTAGTTACTTACAATAAACGATACCATGAAAAAACTTTTTATCCTATTTATAATTGTAGCATGCGTAAATCTCAAGGGGCAAGTCTTACCCAATCAATGGCACATTGATTCAGTACATCATATCATCAGTTCGGGTGACATGGTTTTGAGCGGTTTTTATGATGAATCTAAGGTAGAGGAAATAAAATTGTATTTTCCTCAGCCAAATTATTGGCAACTTATGACACAAAACTATAACTCGAAAACGGATATTCCGGCTACTTTGGTTTATAAAGGCGAGGAATATGATAGTGTAGGGGTGAGGTTTAAAGGGCAAACTTCCTATTTTACCAATAATACTCAGAAAAAGTCTTTCAATATTTCTATAGATTATATCCATGATAATAGTCGAATAGAAGGATACAAAACCTTGAATCTCAATAATGCATGGCAAGATCCAAGTATGATGAGAGAAGTACTTTACTATCACCTGATTCGTAAACACAGTCATTCTTCTCAAGCCAATTTCGTGCATTTATATTTAAATGACGTGGATTGGGGGCTTTATTTGAATGTCCAACAGTTAAATAAAGATTTTTTGGATGAATGGTATCAAAGTAATGACGGGATAAACATGAGAGCTGACATGACGAATGGTGCCGGAGGTATGGGCGGCCCTCCGGGTGGACAATGGGGTGATGGTACGGCGGCACTCAATTACCTTGGAAATGACACCACAGAATACCAAAAATATTATGAGCTGAAAAGTAGTGATATTGATAGTTCTTGGCAGAAGTTAATTGAAGTCTGTGACGTCCTGAATAATACTCCCAATGATGAGTTTGAGGAGGCAATCCAAAGTGTTTTAGATGTCGATAAGGTGTTGTGGCATTTGGCCTGTGAAATCGCATTTTCTGATGATGACAGCTATGTCTATAAAGGCAAGATGGACTATTTTATCTACTTTGATGTATTGACTCAAAGATGGGCAAGCTACGACTACGATGCCAATAGTACATTCAGTCTTCAACATACCAATTGGTCACCATTTTATAACGAAACCAAGATCAATTACCCATTATTGAATATGTTGTTGGCAGTAAATTCGTTTAGACAGAGATATCTTGCACACTTGCGTACGATTATTAATCTGTCATTTGATGCAGAATCCTTGGCTGACATCATCGATGATTATGATTCATTGATAAGGCAAATAGTTTTTGCCGATACCAAAAAAGCCACTTCCAACAATGCTTACATAGCAGGTCTTCAAGAGTTGAAAAACTTTGTAAATATTAGAAAAAATAATCTTTTGTCAGATAGTGAAGTAGCCGCAATTCCTCCTAAAATTTCAGAATTAACTCTGTCAGGAATTAGTAGTTGGGATGAAGTCCATTCCGATGACGAACCCATCTTGACCTGCCAAATATCGCATCCTGAAGGCATCAAATCCGTAAATCTTTACGTCGGCGAAAGTTTCTCTTCACGGTTTAGATCTTATCCTATGATGGATGATGGAAATGGCGATGATGAGCTCGCGAATGATGGGATTTTTACTACAACTCTTCCGTCATTTCCTGTGGGAAGTCTGATTAAGCATTATGTGGAAGCCGTGGCAGATAATACCCAAGAGTCAAGGGCTTTTTTGCCAGAAGGAGCGGAACATAGTTTCTATTATTACCAAATCAAGACTGAGATTATTGATGAGAAATCCGTGGTCATCAATGAATTTATGGCTGATAACGCTGGTATAGTATTGGATGAGGCCGATGAATCTGATGATTGGATAGAACTATACAACCTCTCTGATGAAGAGGTGGATTTAAGTGGTTATTTTCTGACCGATAAAACTGACAATCTCACAAAATTTGAGATACCAAGCGGAATCACAATTCCCTCAAAAGGTTATTTGATATTTTGGGCTGATGAAGATCAGGAGCAAGGCGATACCCATACGAATTTTAAATTATCTGCAGGTGGAGAATCTATTGTACTGTCCAATCCGAATTTTGAAATATTAGACAGTATCAATTTTGGTGAGCAAATGGAAAATGTCTCCTATGCAAGAAAACCCAATGGTATCGGTGACTTTCAATTTTCGGAACCCACATTTGCAGAAAATAATGATATATTAGGAATCTCGGATACAGACTTGGCGGAATTTAGGGTTTATCCGAATCCGAATTCAGGAAGTTTCAAAGTTTTGTTCGATGAAATTCAAGAAATGCCAGTGGTTATTTTCAATGAGATGGGTATCCAAGTGAAGTCGATTTTAGCCTCTAATAATTCATCATTAGAAATCGATTTGGATATTCGGGGACTCTATCTTTTGAAGTATAAAAACCAACTTCAAAAAGTGTTGGTTACCAAATAAGTTAAATTCTCGAGTCTATGAATTCAACGGAGCTAGAAACGGATTATCTCAGTAGAATTAACCGTGTATTTCAATACATTGATGATCATATTTCGTCCGATTTGTCATTGACTAAGATCTCAGAAATTGCCTTTTTTTCGCCGTTCCATTTTCATCGAGTATTTAAATACGTGACAGGAGAGACATTGAATGAGTACGTGATTAGACGTCGCATTGAAAAGTCTGCCTTGGATTTGTTGCATAAAAAATCCACGGTGATTGAAATTGCACATAAATTTGGATTCTGTGATAATTCCTCTTATACAAGAAGTTTTAAAAAATACTATGGCATCAGCCCCACTCAATTTAAAAAGCAAAATCCACATAGGTTTAGCAAGATTAGTCAACTAGAAAGCAAGATTGGACAAGATTATCCTGACCATGAAAAATACCTTTGTGTCATTGATAATCTTAAAAAATGGACAAAAATGAATGCAAAAATTGAAATTATTGAATTACCAAAGATGGACGTCGCTTATGTGTCTTGCTTAGGTCCACAAAATCTTGATAGAGCTTATTCACAACTTATAAAATGGGCGACTCCGTTAGGACTGATGAACGAACATGTCAAGCCTATCACCATTTATCATGACAGCTTTAAGGTGACTGAGCACGATAAGGTAAGAATGAGTGCCGGTCTCGTGCTGGAGCATCCTGTCACGACGGAAGGGGAGATTGGTCTAGTAAGTATTAAGCCGGGTAAATTTATCAAAGGGAGCTTTGAAATAAATCTTAATGAATTTGAAAAATCATGGACTGGATTGTTCGTTTGGATGAACGAAAATGGGTATAAAAAAGCAGACAGAGACCCATTCGAAATTTATCATAACAACTTCAAGGAACATCCTGAGCAAAAAGCCATTGTTGATTTTTATATCCCTATTAAGTCTCAATAATATCGGACAATCATGTGTCGCTTCACTGCGTGAAAATTTCGATGGCTCGAGGTAGGATGGTCACCTGACATGGACTATGTCCCTCCACTTGCCCGTCAATATTGAGCATTTCGGACGAATCACCGAATAACTCGAATTGCGAAGTTTGCAGATAGATGATGTTTTTGTCATGGACGTGTTTTCCACTAAATATTTTTTTAAATAGGCGGATGAGGGTTCTCCTATTGCAATGTCTCAGTATGATGATGTCCCACAGCCCATCGTTCAGTTTAGCGAGGGGAGCCGCCATCATACCTTTGCCAGTGTGTATGGTGTTGCAAGCGAGAATCATAGCATATTTTTCATTATAGATATGATGGTCAACTTTTAATTGAACATTGTAAGATTTGTTTTTTATAATTTCAAATAGTGAGAACAGATCGTATCTAATGGTTCCTATCCATCTAAAATTCTCCGCATTTTGATTGATAATCGAAGCAAAACCGCATCCTATGATATTAAAACCATAGTTTTTGGATCTGTCCTGATGCGTTATTTCTGCGATATCAATTTTCGTTTTGTTGTTGGACAATGCAATTTTCATTGCGATGTCCAATTCAGTGGCTTCTAAGTCATGAAGCAGTGAATTGCCACTACCTGCAGGCAAAAGTGCTACCGGCAGTTTAAACCCATCTGGTCGGTGCATGAGTCCATTGATGACTTCATGCATCGTACCATCTCCTCCGATGACGACGATTCTTTCAAAATGCAATATATTTTTTGATTTTAAAATTTCGACAGCATGACCGCTATTATTTAGGATGATGTGCTCGTAATGACCACCTTTATTCTCGATATTGGTGATGAGTTGCGTGGCAATGTTCATTCCATGTTTGTGTCCACTCACTGGATTTGTGATTATTAGTATGTTCATGATATGGAATTAGTAAAGTGGCAGATATTGGAGACCATTTTTAAGCAATATCGGATATTCATAACTGAGTCAAAGTGAGTTTGGGATAAATATAATTGTTATAAAAGAAGATACCTCAAAAACTATGGAAAAATGATGATAAAGGCATATTTGTCTCATTTTTCCGTTTGGATGGGGTCGTAGTAATACTTTTTTGGTTAATGAACGTCATTAAAGGCAATTTTTATATTGTAGAAAATTATTAGTTTCATTATTGAATATGGTCAGTACCATTTCAATTTTAATAAGTGGCAACCAAAGGTCAATTTGGATTGAACTTTGCTAATCACAGGTAGACTTATTTATTGTGCAACTTTATTTTTTACAATTCCAAATTCCTGTAATACAGTCCATTTTCCTCCATTTCTTTGCTCGATTAGACTAATTTTTCCAAATTTCAATTCTGTCGGCAAGTCATAGTTTTCAATTCTTTCAAATATTTCATTTGTACAAGTCGAATTTCTTGGATGCATTAGAGTTATATGAGGAACTTGTTCATTTTCCAATTCAGATTGTCCCAGAACTAATTTCCTTAATTCTTTAAATTCATTATTGTGGCCTAATGATGAAATGTATACACCTTTTCCTTCAGCAAACCGTTCAGCTTTTCCAAATTCAATTCGGATTATTTTTTTTAATGAAATAGACTTTATTCTTGCAATAGTGTTTTCAATTGGTTCGATTTCGTTTTCACGACAAAGCGTGACGTGAGCAGGTATGAGGTTGTACTGTTTTGGATTAAATTCAGCTCGAATTTTCTCGATAATGCCATTCGGTTCATTAATGAACAAAGTCAATTGCCGTCTAATTTTTTCCATTTTTCACAAATGTTGTACAACTCAAAGGAATACAAACATCGCCGCTACAGACTTCAAGCTAAAACACGTGA
>ERZ795053.1623-NODE-1623-length-28411-cov-16.316441_pt1 | contig 28411 bp, 25 predicted proteins | sample MGYA00375137_ERZ795053 | MGnify/ENA primary metagenome ERZ795053 (study PRJEB30182, sample SAMN05720284) | activated sludge metagenome | isolation source: Anaerobic digester | place: Hong Kong | collected 2014-12-17 ...
TTGAGCACGCTGCTGACATCACTCACTGATTTGCCCCTGGTGTCTTTATCGTTGACCTTCAGTATGCGGTCACCGTGCATAAGTCCGGCCTTCATGGCCGGAGATCCTTCGTATGGTTCTGAAATCACGATGAAATCACCCTGTTTATGAATCAGGGCGCCGATGCCGCCATACTGGCCGGTGGTCATGAAATTGAAATCTTCAATTTCTGCTTCCGAAATAAATACGGTATAAGGATCAAGTTTATCGAGGATGGCATCTATCCCGGTCTTGATCAGCTCGCCATGATTCAGTTCATCAACATAGTTGTTGTTGAGCTCTTTATACATGGTTGCGAAAATGTCAAGATTCTTTGATATCTCGAAACTTGAAGATGTTATCTGTGCCTGGGCTGTGGATGCCAGCAACAAGGTTAAGGTAATGCTGATCAGTGCTTTGTAAATCTGTGTCATCTTTCTCGTGTTAAAGAAATGGTTCATGGAACAGGATCATATCCACTTCCGCCCCATGGATTGCATGAAAGAATTCTTTTCAGTGTCAACCATCCGCCTTTAAAGGGACCGTGTTTGCGCAGTGCTTCCACTCCGTATTGGGAACACGTGGGTGTGTAACGGCAGGATGGCGGAAGATAAGGCGAAATGGCCCCCTGGTATAAGCGGATCATCCCAACCATTATGTTAACCAGCAGTTTTTTCATGTTCTCGGATTAAACGCTGAAACAATTGAATTATTATTGGTTCCAGGTTGTTATAATGAGGAATTTCTTTACCTGAAAATACCAGACCGATATAGCACTTTTGATTACCGAGTCCCTGGAAAAGCATCCATTTGTTTTTACGGTAACACTCCCTGATAATACGCTTGATCCGGTTGCGGGATACCGCATGCCTGAAGTTGCGTTTTGGGACGCTGATGATTACTTTAACCAACGGCGGTCCTTCCCAGGCTGCGTGAAGCCAGATGAGTTTTATTGGATGCCTGAATATGGCTTTGCCCTCACGAAAGAGCCTGTCTGTTTCTGTTGCACTGCATAAACGTTCCCTTTTCTTAAATGTTTGCATAGCAACGGCCATTAAGTGTTTGATGGCAGTAGGAAAGGCCCCTTGCAATAAGAGCTTCTGCTTACCTGGATTTGTTGTTGGCTGCTAAAAACTGTTCAATAGCTTTGGCCATTGAGGGAGCCAGGGTCGAGGGAGCTTCAATCTGTACATTCAGGCCGGCTTCTTTCGCGGCTTCAGCAGTTGTATTCCCGAAAACCCCGATGATCTTTTCGCCCTGTGTGAAGTCGGGGAAGTTCTTCTGAAGTGATTTAATTCCGGCCGGACTGAAAAATACCAGTAAATCGTATTTGTTCAGGTCAAGAAAGGTCATATCATCCGAAACTGTCCGGTACATAACAGCTTTGGAGTATGCGATCTTCTGAATGTCAAGCAAATCTGATAATTCATTGTTGTGGTCTTCGTTACAGGGAAGCAGGTATTTTTCAGATTTGTGTTTCCTGATGATATCTACAAGGTCCGATGCTTCCTTGTTGCTAAAGAAGATCTTTCTCTTTCTGTATTGGATGTATCTCTGTAAATAGTAAGCCGTTGATTCAGACGAGCAGAAATATTTCATTGTTTCCGGGATTTCTGCACGTAGTTCACCGGCAAGGCGGAAGAAATGATCTACCGCGTGTTTACTGGTGAAGATCACGGCTGTCTGATCGGCAAGCCTGACCTTGTTCTCTTTCCTGAAATCAATGGAACTCAGGCCTTCAATTCTAAAAAACTTATAGAAGTCAACACAAAGGTTGTACTTCTTCATCAATTCGAAATAAGGCGATTTTTCAATTTCAGCAGGCTTGGGCTGCGAAATCAGTACTTGTTTGATCTTCAATTTTTCTGCAATTTACAATTTTACTTAGGATGACTTCTTCCGGGGTTTTTATCGCAATTGCTTACCAGTCTAATATTGTGAAATATTTATACACAAACAGAAACGGTAAAATTTCGAGGGTGCAAAGATACAAAAATAAATACACAACCGAAAACGATTGCACCGACAACCCGAGTGAAATATTTCTTAACATCCTCATTGCCGCGGCAATAAGAAAAATAGCCAAAATCACATACAACAGCAGTTGAAGCTGACTGAAATGCCAGGCGATGATAAAAGGAAATGCGATGAATCCGGCTGTAATATTAAACAATACATTTGTCAGGAGGTATTCATCGCTGGCTTGCCTGGTTCTGAATAAGCTGCCAACTCCTTTGATCACCCGGAGTTTAAGCAGCCAGAGCAGACCAAGGGCCGCTGCTATAACCAAAAATGTGAAGAATGAGTTCTTAATTCCAAGCATTTCACTGAGGTTGTCGCCGGCTAGTTTTAATATCACTGTGCTCACTCCGGTAACAAGAATCAACCCGAGCCCGAAACTGATCCGTTCACTGCTCAGGTTGCCGTCTCTTACCAGCTGATTTACATGGTGCCTTGCGTAGACTGCCCTGAATAATTGTTTTAATCTTCGGGTATAATAAAATCTTATCCAGGCCAGAATTGCCACACAAGCCAGCAGCAGGATGGTGAGCCAGTCATATCCCTGTGCCGGCCTGCGGATGGGCTCCTGTATTTGCCTGCCATGGTGGAGTTGTGTCGAAAACAAGGGAGGCATATTGTAAACAGGACCGGTGGCGGCACTGTCAGTGGCGCGATCGGGGAGGATGATCTCGCGGAGTTCGAACCGGAACAGCGTATCTGCCAAGGGGAAATTCAGGCTGTCTTCCAGATAACTGTAATAGCTACGCACAGTGTCCGTTGCAGGAACTGTATCGGCTTGCTGAATCAAAAAGGGAGTGCTGTTTCCCTGATACTGGTTATACGAATTCTGAGTTGCCATCCGGGGTGCAAAATTAATCTAAATTTCTGCCACTTTTTGAACACATAGCATCAGGACTATTATTTTAAAACAGCCGGCCATGAAGCCGGAGAAATGTAACTGATAATCCGGCAGACTATCTGACAAATTAAGATTGAATTGCTTAGGAACACTCCTGATTAAGTTCTAAATTTGCCGCCTGATTTTCAACCTCAGACCATTCACGTTAATCTGAATTTACTCATGACTTTAATGAAAACCATAAGGGAGAATGCACAGAAACTCAGCAAGTGCATTGTTTTACCCGAAGGTACCGAAGAGCGGACACTGAAAGCCGCAGACTATATTCTTAAAGAAAAGCTTGCCAGGATTATATTGCTGGGAAACAAGGCAGAGATTGAACGGAAAAGTCAGGAGTGGGGCTTGCAGTTTACGGCCGGCGCCCGGATTATTGACCCCCTTAATAACCCGGATAAAGAAAAGTATGCTGAATTGCTGTATGAAATCAGAAAAGGGAAGGGGCTTACCTATGAGGAAGCCCTTGTGCTTACTGAAGATCCGCTGTATCTTGCTACGCTTCTGATCAAAGCAGGCGAGGCTGACGGGGAGGTGGCCGGTGCGATGAATTCAACGGGGAATGTATTGCGCCCCGCATTCCAGATTGTTAAAACCATGCCCGGCATCAGTGTGGTTTCCGGTGCATTTCTTATGATTTTCAAGGATAATCCTTATGTGCCGGAGAATATTCTCGTTTTTGCCGATTGTGCTGTGCATCCCGATCCCACTGCGCCGGAGCTGGCCGAAATAGCCATATCCACTGCACGTACGGCGCAATCCATCGCCGGGCTGGAGCCAAGGGTAGCCATGCTAAGTTTCTCTACGAAAGGAAGCGCCAAACACGCCCTGTGTGATAAGGTGATTGAAGCTACCCGCATAGCAAAGGAAAAGGCGCCCTGGCTTCAGATCGACGGGGAACTTCAGGCCGATGCAGCCATCGTTGAGTCGGTCGGGATACATAAAGCTCCGGGCAGTATGATCGCCGGTAAAGCCAATGTATTGGTTTTCCCGAGCCTTGAAACGGGAAATATTGCCTACAAGCTTGTACAGCGCCTGGCCGGCGCCGAAGCCATTGGCCCTGTACTTCAGGGGATGGCTGCACCCATCAATGATCTTTCCAGAGGGTGTTCGGTGAGCGATATTGTGAACCTTGTTGCCATCACCGCCACTCAGAGCGCCGGAATGTAACCTGAAGCTTTAATATTAAACAACATAAATCAGATTAAAATGTCAGAAAGATTAGAAGATTTTAGCCTGGGCAAATCAATGCAACCGAAAGGCAGTATCCAGAAGGTAGGTGTTGTCGGGTGTGGCACCATGGGCCAGGAAATCTCAGTTCTCATCAGTCAGTCGGGAATTGAAGTGGCATTTATTGACATTTCGGATGAACGCATCGCGGAAGTTTTCAGGCGTATCGAGCAGCAGCTGGATGACAGAATCAGTAAATGGGGCCTCACAGGCAGTGAGAAAAAACTTATCCTATCGCGAATCAAAGGTTCTACTGATTATTCAACACTTGCCGACTGCGATATCGTTTTCGAAACAGTGAATTCAAAAAAGAAGGGGACCAGCCTGGATCTTCGCCAGGATATTTTCAGAAAGATTGAGGCAGTGGTTTCTCCCGATGCGGTGATTGCATCCAATACCGCAACACTGATGATCTCAGAAATATCTTCAGTACTGAAGAACCGGGGCCGCGCCATGGGATTGCATTTCTTTTCGCCGGTCGGAAAAATCAAGGTCATTGAAGCTGTTCGTTCGGTATACACTACTGATGAAACCTATGCCGTTGTCAGCAAGCTGGCGCTCCTGATAGGAAAAAGGCTGATCAATGTGAACGAATCGGCCGGTAACATCAGCACGCGTATGCTGGTGCCGCTGATCAATGAGGCCTGTGAAATACTGATGGAAGGGGTGGCTACCGTTTCAGATATTGATGAAACCATGAAAGAGACCTCCGGACTGCAACTCGGCCCTTTTGAAATGGCTGATAAAATCGGCCTTGACAAGGTGCTCAAATGGATGGAAAATCTCTATGCCGAATTTGGAGAACACAAATATAAGCCATCCCCTGTTCTCAAACGTCTGGTGAGGGCCAACCTGGTCGGCCGGCGCACCGGAGAGGGTTTTTATCTTTACCAGGACAATAAGCGCCTCTCTAAAAAAGGCTCCATCACAAACCTGGGCAGGGGTTAGGACTGCAAATCCGAGTTTTAATTGACCAAAACATTGATACAATGAAGATAATAGTACTGAACTGTGGCAGTTCATCGATTAAATACCAACTGTTTGATCTCCCTTCAAAAGAAGTGCTGGCCAAAGGGCTGGTAGATAAAATTGGCCTGAAAGGGTCCCTTATCAAGCATGCGCGCAACGACGGCTCCGAGGTTAAGCTGGAAGGGGAAATCCTTGACCATCAGATAGGCATTGAATACCTCCTGGGAATCCTGATCAGTGAAAAATACGGTAGCATAAAGAGTCTTGATGAGATTCAGGCAGTCGGCCATCGTGTGGTTCATGCAGGAGAAAAGTTTAATGGCAGTGTTTATATCACACCTGAGGTGGTTGCTGCGCTGGAAGAGTGTATCGACCTTGCTCCGCTGCACAACCCGCCTAACCTAAAGGGAATCTATTCCATCACCAAACTGTTGCCCGAAATTCCCCAGGTAGGTGTGTTTGATACGGCTTTTCACCAGACTATGCCGGACTATGTTTACCTGTATGGCATTCCTTATTCACTTTACGAGAAATATAAGATCCGCAGGTACGGCTTTCACGGATCGAGCCATCGCTATGTTTCTCAGCGGGCCGCTGAAATGCTCGGGAAGAAACTCGATGAACTTAAGATCATTACCTGCCACCTGGGTAACGGCGCATCCATTGCCGCCATCAAAAACGGAAAGTCGCTCGACACGTCCATGGGCATGACCCCGATTGAAGGACTGATGATGGGCACCCGCACCGGCGATCTGGATATCGGAGCCTTTATTCAGATCATGAACAAGGAAGAAATTGATATCAACACTGCCAATACACTGGTTAACAAACATAGCGGTATGTTGGGTGTTTCCGGGGTATCTTCCGATATGCGCGATGTTGAGCATGCTGCCGCCGATGGCAATGAAAGGGCAAAAGTCACCCTGGAAATGTATTATTACCGCATCAGAAAGTATATCGGCGCTTATGCTGCCGCCATGGGCGGAGTGGATGTCATTGTATTCACCGGAGGTGTTGGCGAAAATGATTCCATTACCCGGTATCTTACCACAAAAGATATGGAATTTATGGGTATTCAGTTCGATCAGGCGAAAAATGAAGGCCTGCGTGGAAAAGAAGCCATTCTTTCCAAAGATGATTCAAGGGTGAAAGTGATGGTAATACCTACCAACGAAGAACTGGTAATTGCACTTGATACCTTTGAGATTGTAAATAGCCTGAAATAGTTAACTTTCTTAAACAAAACAGAGGGCCGCTCTTTTCAGGGCGGCCCTCTGTTTTATATCGGAAAATACAGCGGTTACTCCATTTCCTCCATCAGCTCATCAGTCAGTTCAAGATTATGAAATACATTGCTGATGTCGTCGTCATCTTCAAACAGGTCGATCAGCCTGAGTACCTTTTTCGCCGCCTCGTTATCCACCTTCACCGTGTTTTTTGGCAGGCGCTGCAGTTCCGCGTTTTCAGGTTCTATGCCCAGCTCTTCCAGTTTCTTCATCATTGTTCCGAAATCTTCCATGGCAGTGGTAACCGTGATCATGTCGTCTTCAAGCTGAATGTCTTCAGCCCCGGCATCGATGACTTCCATCTCAAATTCATCCAGGTTGATGCTGCCTTTGGGGATGTTGAAAACACCTTTCCGGTCGAAAAGGAAGGTTAATGAGCCATTGGTCCCAAGGCTGCCGCCGAATTTGTTGAAATAGGACCGGATGTTACTGATGGTGCGCTGCTGATTATCGGTGGTACATTCAAGGTAAATCGCTACGCCGTTGGGTGCGTATCCTTCATAAGTGATTTCAATATAATTGGCAGCATCCTTGTCAGACCCCTTGTTGATAGCCCTGGTGATATTCTCCTTGGGCATACTGGCCCCTTTGGCATTCGAAATGGCCAGGCGCAGGCGTGGATTGCCGTCAGGATCGGGCCCTCCCTCCTTTACCGCTACTGTTATTTCTTTAATAATCCTTGAGAAAATCTTTGACCGCTTTGCATCGAGCGCTCCTTTTTTACGTTTGATGGTTGACCATTTATTGTGTCCTGACATAAACCTGAAATTTTGAATGTATTGAAATCACTGTCTGTAAAAGCCTTCAGATGAAGGTGTCTTTGCGTCTGTAAAAATAATGTTTTTTCCTGAAACGAAAAATGCTGCCTCCTGTAAGGGGGCAGCACCGGGCAGACCACTTCCGGATTTTTTACCAGCTTGCAAGCGCTATGCCTACAGCAAACGGGTAGAGTTCCGGACCGCGGTTATTTTTGAAAAGGGTGTTCAGCGAATAATTTGCGTGGAGATTCAGTTTGCCCCATCCAATCCTTACCATCAGGTCGTACTTGAAGGGATTGATGTGGTAGTCGCCCGGATCCTTGTCCTTTTTCTTTCTGCCGTCATCCTGGTATACCAGCTTGGTGTGCGAGCCTATTCTCAGTCCCGCCTGGAGGCCGGCGCCGATGTGAAAGGAGTTTTTCTTTGAAAACCGGTTTGTCTGATATTCAAGGAGCAGGGGAAGGTTAAGGTAGTTGACCACCAGCTTGCTCTTGGTGTAATCGCGGGGAGTTGATTCATAATCATCAATAAGGTCGTTCCCCTCTTTTTTGAGTACAACGTTATTGTCGAAGCGATAGTTGTTCCATTCAAAGCCCAGGCCGGTGGTGAGCCCGAATTTGTTTGAAATCAGGTTGAAGTTCTGCTCGAAGAAGTTGAGTTTAACATTCACTGATTTTTCCATCCTGAGGTCCATGAAGTCATATCCCTCAGGCATATCAAACTGCCTGTCCTTATTTACATATCCGTTAACGCCAAGTTCAAATCCGCCCCAGTGGCCGTCGAAGCGGGTTTGTTTTTTACGTTTGAAATTTACATTGCCATCGTCATCCACCTCAAGTTCTGATCCGCCAATGGTTATTCTGGTTGGATCTCCTTCCCGGACGGATACTTCAATGTCGCCGATTTTTACTATGGTAGAGTCGCCGGCATCGTTTGCCTCAATACTGGCGCTTATTTCATCAGACGGCCCTGATCCGGGACTCTGGGGAGTAATGGTAAGTGTTCCTGGTTTGCTTATTTTATTAAGCTGTCCGTTATCGTAGTAAGAAAGTGACCCTGCTCCGCTCAGTTCAGCCGTTATTTCATCCCTGGCAAATATACCGGCTTTGCCGGCGCCGCTTACCTGGATATTGGTTGTCAGGGTTTTGAGGTTTACGGCGTTCAGGTTTGATGCGCCTGAAACTTCACTCCGGTGAACAGAGGCATTGCCGTCAAATTCTACCTTGGAAGCTCCGCTGATCTTTGAATTCAGCAATTCAGTGTTCAGGTCAAGTTTGACTTTTGAGGCGCCCGATGCAATAACATCAAGGGTGGTGCAGGTAATTCCCCCGTCAGATTCAACTCTTGCAGCACCGCTGATGTCCAGGTGCTTCAGATCCGGCATGCGGATATAAATCCTCATTGCTGAAGGGTTTTTCATTCCCATGGATGCGATATGCAGGCGGTCGTCCTTAACCACCGTTTCAATTTTATCCAGATAGTTGTCGTCAGTCTCTACGGTAACCGTGATGGCGTCGCCCTGCGATACTTTCACCGAAAAGGCGCTTCCGACTTCGATCTCGGTAAATCCGGGAAGATCACGGTCCTGTTTTACAAGTTTACCGCTTCCGTTTGTCTGGGCAATTGCTGTAACTGTCGCCATGGCGAGCATAACAGCCGCGAAGACCTTTGTGCTGAGTGTAGTGAGCTTTTTCATGGTAGATTATTTCTGGGTTGTGTTTTCCTTTGTGACGGGTTGTGTTTGCAAAATGTTACAATGAACCGCATATTTATTTATTATCCTGAGCGGGGATTCTATAGAGCAATTCATTCCAGTGGAGAAAAACGGGGGTAAATTTATAAATGCGCTGAATATCCGTTAATTTGGGTTTCTGCGGAGCGAATAGGCGGTTTCGCCGTTAAGTAGCCTTACGTTTTCCGTTTTACCTGAAGGGTTGATCTGCCTTTCGAGTTTCAGCTCATTATCGGTAATCGCGTTGAATCCGTTAATGCCTATATCTGCCAGCATCCAGGCGTTCAGTGATTCAGGAACCTGATTGATAACCTGTGCTCCGCCGCGGATCAGACCGGGTAAATGTCTCCCTGCTGAAAATCCTTTTTTATCAGCGTTTTCAATGTTCGTTTCCTCGTAATATGCGAGCAGCATCTCCTGCGAAAGGCGGATGTCTTCATACAGGCCTGAATATAAATCCCTGGTTTCGCCTGTAAATGGTTCAGTTGTATTTAAGTTGCCTTTGTGCATGGGAATCCGCTCAAGCGGGCGTTGCCTTTGTATTTCGGGCGCCTCCGGGCTGACAGTCTTTCTTTCCGGGATTTTTTTATTGACCTGTTTTGCAGGTGCGGGAACTGTTTCATCGTCTGTAGAGGAGGGCATAACGGTGGTAGTGGTAGCCGGTTGTTTAATGGTAACCGGTGTTTCGTACCCCCCAAGGGTTTCCCTGATGGCATCTTCGCCCTCGGGCTGTATTCTTAAATAGACAGTGATCAGGATCAGTATTGAAGCGGCCAGGACAGCATAATGCATAAAGCCCATACTGATGACGGGAACAGGTTTCTTTATTCTTCCGTGATCAGGGAATTTGATTCCTTTATCGGCAGTTACCCTGCAGCTGGCAAAAAGATCAAAGCTTGCCCTGAGTGAAGGATGTTTATGGAGGAAGTTTTCGACATTGCGTTTGCCCGTTTCTGAAAGGTCGTTTTCGTGAAACGCGATAAAGTAATAAGCGGAGTTTTCTTCTGTGATAAGTGCTGCATCCTGATCGTAGCCTGCTTTCAGTACCTCCTTAAACGGATATGCTGTTTGCGGCTCATTGCCCAGAACAATTTCGCTGATACCTTCAACCTCTTCTTTAATATCCGGATTCTGCTCAAGGAACAGCAATAGCTCGGCAGCCTCAACAGGACCAGCGGTTCCGTCGAGATAATCGGAAATATATTCCTCATAATTTTGCCTGTTGATCTTTTTGCTTTCCATAACTTCAATCCTGGGCTTCAGATGACGCGGTCGAGGCTGCCGATGTAATTTTTCAGGGCAACCCTTCCACGGTATATATAAACTTTAACCTGAGATTCGCTTAATCCCGTAATCACCCCGATTTCATCGTAAGGGTAACCTTCGTAATCCCTCAGGGTGATTACAACACGCTGGATTTCCGGCAGGGTGTTCAGGGCGGCATTCAGTACTTCCTGAAGGTCGCTGAATCCGTGATTCACCGTCAATGTGTCAGACTGGGCTTCATTCAGCCTGCTGTTGCGCTTCTCCCTTCTGATATCGTCGATCATGGTGTGGTATGCGGTGGTAAAAAGGTATGATTTGGCTTTCTCAAATGAAATTTCCCCTGACTTTTCCCACATTCTTGAAAATGACTCCTGTACAACATCGCGTGCACGCTCTTCGTCCCCTATGTTTTTGAGGATAAACCTGTAAACGCCGTCGGCATGTGCATCCACGCACCTGTTGTACTCCGCTGTTGTCATCTGCCCTGATTTGATTCAGTCGGTTGAGAGTATGACAATTTAATATAAGAAATGTTACAACCCATTGCGATTTTTTTTATAATCTTTACCGGGATGCCCCTGTGTGGTTTTATGCTGAAGGCCGGTTTCTCCGGCAGCATAAAGGTAATGATAGTTTTTAACCGGCAGGCGGATCATCCCGTGCAACTGATTGATTGCTGCATTTATGTTGAATCCGCTGCTGAGATGTCAGGATGAAAACCGGTTACAATTTTTGTTTTTGCAGATTAATAAGTTGCAGTTTAACGATTTGTATATGCCGGAATAACCTTTATTCCTGTTAACTTATCAGGATGGTCTTCCGGTTTTCCGTTAAGCTGCCGGTAAAGGCTCAAACAATTATGTCGTATTACTTTCTGTAATCTTTATTTGCCGGAACTTTTGCCTTTAATTGATGAGGAGAATCTGAGTATGTCCTGAAAACAGAGCGGATAAATAGTTAATTTTGTTGATCTGTCTGAAAAACTTTCAGAAATCATTAAAGTCTTTGAATGAAAACACCCCCGGATACCGAAAACCTGCGGCCAATGTTTACACCTGAAAACCAACATGCGCTTATTTCAGAAATTCAGGATTCAGGATTGTTAACCTGCTATACCGATAAAACCGGCTTGCCGGTCAGCCTGTATTTCAACGGAACAGCGCTTGAGGGAGGATTTGCAGATTGCCTCAGTCAATTGCCCGCGCCATGGCAGTCCGCGATGGATCAGTTGATGGATGAGAATTTTATTAATGTGAATCTTGACGCAATTCGTCAGGGAAGGTTGGAGGAGGCCGTGGAAGTGGTCGTCGGTCAGGAAAATACCGGTCTCTTTCTTGTCAGCAGATTTCCGCTCAGTCATGGCAGCGAAACCGGTCTGCTGGTAACCATCAGGGATATTTCAGGAATCTCTGAGTCCAGGTTAAAGCTTTCCGGCAGTAATGTTTTGTTCGATCTGGTGGCGGATAACATGTCTGATGTATTCTGCGTCGTCGGTACTTCGGGGAAGGTCTCCTTTTTAAGCCCTTCAATCTGTGAACTGACCGGATATACGGTTGAGGAGCTTCTGAGCCGGCCATTGACAGGAATTATTCCGCCTGATTCTATAGAAGTTGTGACCCGGATTTGGGAAGAGTACCAGCCATTGTTCGAATCCGGGAAAATCAGCAAAGCTGAAATCAGGCCGTTATGTTTCGAAGTAAAATTTATCAGGAAAGACAAATCTGTAAGATGGGCCGAAGTATCGTCCTCTCCGTTTATTGATTCAGATAACAACATTCAGGGGGTTCACGGAATGATCCGTGACATTACCGAACGGAAAACCAGGCAGGAAGCGATGCGTACCTCCCTTCAGCATGAGATTGAACTCAGTCAGGTTAAATCAAGGTATATCTCCACCGTTTCACATGAATTCCGTACGCCCCTCTCCATTATATACAGCAATCTGCAATTGCTTGAAAAATACCGGTTTGAGCTTGATGAGGAAACCATTCACGATGCTTTTGAGCTGAGCAGGATGGCCGTAAAATCGCTGCTCAGGGTGCTCGACAAAGTGACCATTATCGATGCTTCGGGCAAGGGTAAACTCGAGTTCAAGCCCTCAATTTGCAATGTTCATGAACTCTGCCAGGAAGTCGTGGATGAAATGAATGAAATGGAGCTGGTTCCCAACCGCATTGACCTCACGGTTGCCAATGACATTGGTAACGCCTCTATTGATGAGAATCTGTTCCGGCATATTTTCATCAATCTTCTGCAAAATGCCCTGAACTATTCCGATAAGAAACAAAACGTGAGTTTCTCCGTTTACCCGGGAGAAAAGGGATTTATTAACTTTAAGGTGGCTGACAAAGGCATTGGCATACCGCCGCAGGATATGCAGTTTATATACGATCCGTTTTACCGTGCCAGCAACTCGCGGCACGCCAAAGGTTCGGGCCTTGGACTGGCAGTGGTAAAAGAATGTCTCCAGCTGCACAATGGTGAAATATTTGTTGAGAGTGATCCGCTAAAGGGTAGTATATTTACGGTAGTTATACCTGTTGGCAATACGGAATAGTCCTGTTAAATCAAATTTAGGAATTATGGCAATTAATGAAGGTCAGAATATCAAGATACTGCTGGTTGAAGATGATAAAGCTTTGGCTATTACCATATCCAATCTGCTCAGGGTAAAGGGTTATGAAGTAACCCATGCAGGCGATGGCGCCATGGGCATTCAGAAGGCTTTCGAGATATTGCCGGATCTGATCCTTTGCGATATTTCGATGAATGAAATCAGTGGATACGACGTGTTTAACGTGCTGAAAGAAAGTTCTGCCACCGCGATGATCCCCTTCGTGTTCCTCACTGCGAAGTCCGAGATCAAGGACATCAGGTTCGGGATGCAGCTGGGAGCTGATGATTATATCGTCAAGCCTTTTGAGTATGATGAACTGCTGACTTCAATCGCCACCCGCTTACACAAGGCGGAAGCCCATCGTAAAGCCAATGAAGAGAAGTTCATTGCCCTGTCGATGATCTCCCCATACGGAATCTATATATACCAGGGCAACCGTTTCATAGAAACCAACCCCAGCCTTTCAGCCACTCTTGGCTATAGTCGAGAAGAACTGCTGAACATGGGTTTCGAAGATATCATTGCCCGGCAGGACCAGGCGTCGGCCATTGAAAAAATTAACCGTTGCCTGCGGGGGTTCGAAAAAGATATCCACATCCGTTTCAGGGCTGTGCATAAAGATGGACATGAAATCAATACGGAGTTGTACGGGATAGAAGGTCTAAAGGTAAAAGGCAGAACCAGTCTGCTGGGCACGCTTATCGTCAGCAAATTTGATATAGTTGAAGATCAGGATATTGAGGGTATTACCATCAATGAAATTGAAGAATTTGAAAGGGCCGTTGACCTGCTTGCCGGGAAAAGAAGTTATGTATCAACGGAGCTGATCAATAAACTGATTGCTGTTTTCAGGGACAATGAACTTGTCAGGGAAAAAGCTGCCGAAGATGTGATCAGTTTCTCTGACCGGGAACTGGAAGTGCTGGGGCTTGTTTGTAAGGGACTGTCAACCAAGGAAATTGCTGATAAGCTTTTTATCAGCAGCCGTACGGTTGAAAAGCACAGGGCCAATCTGATGACCAAGACAGATGCGAAAAACATCATTGAGGTGATTATTTATGCCGTGAAGCATAAGCTTATTGACCTCTGATCCCTGAAAAGGAGATGGGATGCCTGCGTTTAATTCAGAGGAATACCCGGGCTAATCGAGTTTGAGAACGGCAAGGAATGCCGACTGCGGAACTTCAACATTGCCAACCTGCCGCATTCTCTTCTTTCCCTTTTTCTGTTTTTCAAGCAGTTTACGCTTTCTGGTAATATCACCGCCATAGCATTTTGCGGTAACGTCCTTCCTGACGGCTTTAACCGTTTCGCGGGCAATGATCTTGGCGCCAATGGCTGCCTGTATGGCAATGTCAAACTGCTGCCTTGGTATAAGTTCCTTCAGTTTTGCACACATCCGTCTCCCGAATTCATAGGCGTTGTCCTGATGGATAAGGGTAGAGAGGGCATCAACCGGTTCGCTGTTCAGCAGGATGTCAAGCCTCACCAGTTTGGCGGCTTTATAACCGCTGATATGATAGTCAAAAGAAGCGTAACCCTTTGAAATGCTCTTCAGCTTGTCATAAAAATCGAATACGATTTCACCGAGGGGAAGCTCCATAGTGAGCTCTACCCTGTCGCTGGTAAGGTAAATCTGGTTTTTTAACGTACCCCTTTTACCGATGCATAAGGTCATTACAGCGCCGATATATTCGGATTTGGATATAATCTGGGCCGTAATATAAGGTTCTTCGATATATTCGAGGTAATTGGGGGCCGGAAGGCCGGACGGGTTATGCACATCCAGCACTTCGCCTTTGGTAGTATATGCCTTATAGGAAACGTTGGGGACGGTGGTAATCACATCCATATCAAATTCCCGGTCGAGCCGTTCCTGGATAATTTCCATGTGCAGCAGTCCGAGGAATCCGCAGCGGAATCCGAATCCCAGGGCGGCAGATGATTCGGGCTCAAATACCAGGGAAGCGTCGTTGAGCTGAAGTTTTTCCATGGATGCCCTCAACTCCTCATAATCATCGGCATCAACAGGATAAATACCTGCGTAAACCATGGGTTTAACATTGGTAAACCCTTCTATGGCCTTCTCGCAGGGGCGTTTCACATGGGTGATGGTATCGCCTACCTTCACCTCGCGTGAAGTCTTGATGCCTGAAATAATATATCCTACATCCCCTGCACTCAGCACTTCCCTGGGCTGTTGCACCAGCTTAAGTACGCCGATCTCATCGGCATTATACTCTTTACCGGTAGCAAAAAATTTCACGAAATCCCCTTTTCTGATTTGCCCGTTGATAATTCTGAAGTAAGCAATAATTCCCCTGAATGAATTAAAAACGGAGTCGAAAATGAGCGCCTGCAACGGAGCATCAGGATCTCCGGATGGTGAAGGAATCCGGTTGATAATGGCTTCAAGAATTTCATCCACGCCAAGGCCGGTTTTTCCGCTGGCCCTTATGATATCCCCGGGTTTGCATCCGATCAGGTCAATGATCTGTTCTTCCACTTCTTCGGGCATGGCGTTGTCCATGTCCATTTTATTCATAATCGGGATAATCTCAAGGTCGTGCTCCAGGGCAAGGTAGAGATTGGAGATGGTCTGAGCCTGAATCCCTTGTGTAGCGTCTACAATCAGTAAGGCGCCTTCGCAGGCAGCAATAGATCGTGATACCTCGTATGAAAAATCCACATGGCCCGGGGTGTCAATCAGGTTAAGCTTATACAGCTCACCGTTATAGTTATAATCCATCCGGATGGCATGGCTCTTGATGGTAATTCCCCGCTCACGCTCCAGGTCCATGTCGTCAAGCACCTGGTCCTGTTGCTGACGGTCAGTCAGGGTTCCTGTAAATTCAAGCAGGCGGTCGGCCAGGGTGCTCTTCCCATGGTCAATGTGAGCAATGATACAAAAGTTGCGCGTATTTTTCATCGGTGCAAATTTACGCTGAAATCATTTATGTTCATCATCTTTGAGCCGCCTGTTACAAATATAGTTTTGGTGCAATCGATTGCAGGATTTTCTGCTGTTGCAATCTCTTGCAATTATGCGTGTACTGATGATGTAAATATTTGAAATACAATATCGTGCAGGAAGGGTAAAGTCGTGCTTAAATTTTTATTTGACGTTATTTTTGCTTACCTTTGCACCGCTTTTAGAAAAAGAAATTTATTCACCAAAATTGAGATAATATGTCAAAAATTAAATTAGCAATCAACGGATTCGGAAGAATCGGCAGGAATGTATTCAAACTTGCCCTTGAGCGCGAAAATATTGAAGTGGTCGGGATCAATGACCTTACAAATACAAAAACCCTGGCCTATTTGCTGAAGTATGACTCTACACAGGGCCGTTTTGAAGGTAAGGTTGATTTCGATGAGACTTCACTCATCGTTAACGGTGTTAAATACCCTGTAACTGCTGAACGCAGTCCTGCCGGCATTGCCTGGGCTTCCACTCCGGATGTTGTGGTTGAATCCACCGGTGTTTTCCGTTCAAAGGAAAGTCCTAAGGGTGGTTATGGCGATCACCTGAAAAACGGCGCGAAAAAAGTAATCCTCACCGTTCCTTCAAAAGATACCATCGACCGTACCATTGTGCTGGGCGTGAATGACCATGACCTGAAAGATACCGATCAGTGCATCTCCAATGCATCATGCACCACCAACTGCCTGGCCCCTGTAGCCAAGGTCCTCAATGATAAATTCGGCATTGAGAATGGATTGATGACAACCATTCATTCCTATACCAACGATCAGACCATCCTGGATGCTCCGCACAGCGATCTTCGCCGCGCCCGTTCAGCCGCTGTCTCGCAGATACCCACCACCACCGGAGCCGCCAAAGCTGTCGGGATCGTAATTCCTGAACTTAAAGGCAAGATGGATGGTCTCGCAGTCCGCGTTCCTACCCCGACCGGTTCACTGGTTGACCTGGTGGTTAACCTGAAGGTGGAAGTTACCAAAGAACAGGTTAATGCCGCTATGAAAGAAGCTGCCGAAGGTCCGATGAAAGGGATCCTCGAATATACCGAAGATGAAATCGTTTCTGTTGACGTAATCCACAACCCGGCTTCTTCCATTTTCGATGCAAAAAGTACTATGGTAAACGGTAAGACCGTTAAAGTGCTTTCATGGTATGACAATGAGTGGGGTTATTCGGCACGCGTGGTCGACCTGGCCGAAAAACTCTTTTAATCCGTATTGATACAGATCTGTAAGGCATCCTTAGGGGTGCCTTTTTTTTACCCGGATTAAAAACCTGAAAGCCCCGGCGGCGCTGAATCATTGACTTATATATATAGCCATACTCCGCTGGGAATTCTTAATGAAATGACTTGCAGCGGATTATGAAAACTTGTTTAAAGATATATATTCATCTGAATCAAGTCATCGCGTCCTTGCAGCCTGCCCCGCTGAGGCGGGGACCTTGCGCGATGCTTATATTTAACGGACTTTGGTTCTTAACAAAGGGGTGGAATTTATGAATCCTCACCCCGAACATGCAGAATTGAATTTTTGAATCTTATGCCACGATCCCGATAGTCCCGATAGCTAACGGGATCGGGACACGAATTTTTCAGACCACTAAAACACAAAAGCACTAAAAACCACCAAGGATGTTATTAAACACAATCTCTTGCAATACTCCATGGAGAATTTTTAATGAATTGACTTACGGCGGATTACTAAAACATATTTACGGATAACAAGTCATTCATTATCCAGTCATTAGGTCTTTGCGACCTTGCGCGATACTTTTATTAACGGACTATTGATATTGGTAATAAGGGTTTATCTCAGCAGGTGCAGGCTGTTGGTGAGTGTCCGTTTTTCTATGATCTTGTCTTCCGGATTCTCAGGCGTTCCTACCACCTCAAAAACATCGCAGATATAATAGTATACGCCTTCACTGCAAGGCTTGTTGGTATTCTTATCCCTGCCATCCCAGCGAATCGCGGGATCGTTGGTTTCGAATACCACCACTCCCCAGCGGTTGAATATTTTCAGGTCGATTCTTTCAACTGAAGTATACCCCGGGTAAGGAACCAGCAGATCATTGTATCCATCACTGTTCGGAGTAAAAACATTGGGCAGGCGATAGCGCGGACAATCGTCAATACTGGTGCACACAGGGTTGTAGGATGTGGTGTCAATATTTCCGTTCAGATCGCTTGCAGCTACGAAAAAGCAGCCTGCAATGGTTGATGACGGGATGTAATCAAAAGAAGTGACCGAAGACGGGAAGGTTCCTATCAGCACATGCGGGTTGCCGATCTGGTAAAGATAATACTGGCTGATATCCGGTGCACAGGTTTGCGAAATATCTTCCCACCTGAACCGGAGTTCACGTACATCGCATTCCACTTCCACCAGCAGCAGGGGAGGGCATGGAGGAACATTGTCGGTGGGGATATCGCAATGCTCCTGCGAAAAGTTGATTAAAGGATCAATGTAGCCCGGTGTGCCGTATGTGCCTGTAGATCTGACCCTGTAACAGTATTCCTGTTCATTTGCCAGGGCAGTATCGGTATAGGCTGTGCGATTGATTTGGGCGATGCTGTCGAAAATTCCGGTGATGCTGTTTTTTCTGTATATGGTATACCATTGGTTAAGCCAGGGCACATTGGCATTTATATTGATGGTAATCTGCCTGTCGGAAGGTACCGTGCGGATAAATACGGATGATGCCGGAGGGGTTAACCCGATGGTGAAACGGTTGCCGGGCGTATCGTTGATAAACTCTATGGTGTAGGTCCACGCGGTATCGCGGGTATTTATTCCTGAATCAGTAAAAGTGGTATCATCAAGACTTGTAAATTCGGCAATCTGCTGTTTTACGGTGTTGTTAAACCCGGCTGACCTGAAGAGGCGGTAAATAAACGGTCCGGGAGTTTGCAGCAAATCCAGCTCAGTAGGTTTCGACCAGGCGATGTAAACCTGTCCATTCTGTTCTGATGTAATGTTAATGCTGACATTGGTAATGACCGGCATATCCTTTTTCAGGCTTGCGCAGAACTCTTCTGATGCGATACTTTCGGCGCCATCCTCAAACCAGGACGTGACGATATAGCAGTAAGTCACACCCCTTACAAGTCCAAATCCTTCATTGTCATCGATATAACTTGTGTTGTTGATATCATTGGTCTGCGCAATAAGACGGTATCCCGTTTCCGGGGGAATCCCGGTCTGACATACCCCGGGAGTAAAACCCGATGATCCTGTCCGACGGTATATCCGGAAGCCTTCCGCATCTTTGCAGCTATACTGGTCCCAGTTAAGTACCATGCTGTTCCCGAGCGGCACAGCCTGCGGGTTCAGCACTGGCGGCGCAATTACAAGGATGTTTGTTGTTTTCAGGTCAAACAGCTTGACGGGAGTTCCGTTGTCCTGGGCTTTAAAAAAGAGCTGGTAAGGCTGATTCCTTACATGTGCGCAAACAGTAGGCCACACCACGGTTTCGCTTACCTGTCCGGTTGAGTCTTCAGGTTGATTAAAAATGGCGGGGCTTACCGGGAGCCTGAACGGGCCTCCGTCGGCTGTGAGGGTAATCCGGTCGTTGTCCTGATCGGTGGCCCTGACAAAAAGCCGGAGCGTGTCACCGGCAATAACACAGGTGTCGGTAAGAACTTCCAGTACCGGAGGGTTATTGTTGCAGGCAACAATGTTCACCTGCATGTCCCGGGTGACATAGCCGATTTTAACGCCATTACGCCATTCTTCGATCAGGAATGCAAAGTTATACTCTCCCTGCCGGGTTGGACTGTCCCAGATGATATCACCGCTTACCGGATCAATGGTGAAGGTGCCCGGATTCTGTGTGTCCACTTCGTTGGGTAGTTTAAACCCCGGAATATCAAGCCCGCCGGCCCCTTTGCAGTTTACAAGCCTGTATGACAGGCTGTCGCCGTCAGGATCGTAGGCACCCGGATTGTGCAGGTAAGGAGTGCCGACACAGCCGTTGTCGATGGGAGGCAGGAGCAGCACCGGGGAGTTATTTCCTCCAAGGAAAGGGTTAATCACCAGCAAGGTCTCGATGTAAAGTGGTACATCCACGGAGTTGGGAATATTCTGGATGCCCAGGTTCCGGTTGGGGTCTTCGAGCCAGATACGGTAAGTGGATGGTGCTGCATAGGTATGTACACCGGTATAAATGTTTAATCTTATGTCAATGGTGATATTTTCTCCGGTATGCTCGCAGAAAATTCCGGCAGGGGTCTGCCCTGAAGGCCCGTTGGCTCTCGGTAGTACACTGCTCTGGCCGTCACCCCAGTTAATGGTCAGCTCACAACGGTCTGCTGCACTGGGCGCGAAGGTATAAGTGGTAATTGTTACCTCATAAGTGAGGCCCGAGATGTGCCTGTAGGTAATTTCACCGGCTCGCTGATGAGTGGCATAACCCTCAATGCCGGCAATGGACATCGCCAGCGTAAGTAACAGGTATTTCAGCTTATACAGGGCAGTTTTCTCAGGATTCATTACTTGACTATATGACGGCTCCGCCGGATGATCATTCAAAAGTAACAATTTGCAGTCAAATTCGGCTCATTTCCCGCAAAAACAATACCGCGCCGCATGTAAAGCCGGATAAGTCGTGATTTTTTTAACTCAGGAGGCCGTATTAAAGATGTATTTATACCTCATCATATTTATAGCGTATCCATTCATTCCGGTTGTATTCCATTCGCATGGGTGCAGGAATATTATGCCGATTTTGGGAATCAGTGAATATCCGTATGGTACAAAAGCCGTTAAATGTGTAACTTTGTGCATCGGCACACACATAATGTAAGCGCACAGGCAGCTATGTATATAATTAATCCGGAAGAGGAACGCAGGGAAATACTCAAGCGGTACCGCAATTTACTGAATGCCTGGGGGAAGGCTGGTGAGCAGAAAAACAAGCGGATGGTGCGCAAGGCTTTTAATCTTGCTGTTACCGCCCACAAGGATATGCGGCGGAAAAGCGGGGAACCATATATATATCACCCGCTTGAGGTAGCCCGTATCGTAGCCGGGGATATAGGACTGGGAGAAACTTCCATTATCTGCGCCCTGTTGCATGATGTGGTCGAGGATACAAATTATACCCTCGAAGATATCCGCCGGATGTTCGGTGACAAAATCGCCCTGATTATTGACGGACTCACCAAAATCAAGGAAATCTTCGATCATTCTTCGGCCTCGGCCCAGGCGGAAAATTTCAGGAAAATACTGCTTACCCTTTCGGATGACGTGAGGGTGATCCTGATAAAACTGGCCGACCGGCTGCACAATATGCGCACCCTGGATTCCATGGCAGCGGAAAAGCAGCTGAAGATCGCATCCGAGACAATATACCTTTTTGCCCCGCTGGCCCACCGGCTGGGGCTTTATGCCATCAAAAGCGAACTCGAAGATCTTGCGCTTAAATATACGGAACCTGAAATTTATCAGACCATCGCAAAGAAACTTGAAGAAACGGCTGTTTCCAGGTCGAAATTTATCAGCAAGTTTATCTATCCCATAAGGAAAGCACTGGCAGAACAGGGCCTGGAATTCGAGATCATCGGCCGCGAAAAGTCAATTTATTCCATCTGGCAAAAGATGAAATCAAAGCAGATTCCTTTCGAGGAGGTGTATGATCTTTTTGCCATCCGCATCATCATTGACACTGAGTATGATAATGAAAAATATCAGTGCTGGCAGGCTTATTCAATAGTTACGGATTATTACAGTCCCAAGCAAAACAGATTGCGCGACTGGGTCTCAAGTCCCAAGGCCAATGGCTATGAGTCGCTGCATACCACGGTTATGAGCCATTCAGGCCAGTGGGTTGAAGTGCAGATCCGCACGCGCCGCATGAATGAAATCGCGGAGAAAGGGTACGCCGCCCACTGGAAGTATAAGGAGAAGGTGAACAATGAGAGCGGCATCGATCGATGGCTGAACAAGATCAAGGAGTTGTTGCAGACCCCGGATCCCAATGCCCTGACCTTTCTCGATGAGTTTAAGCTCAACCTTTTCGCCGATGAAATCATTGTCTTCACGCCCAAGGGTGAAGTAAAAACGCTTCCCTCCAGATCCACTGCACTTGATTTTGCCTATAATATTCATTCTGAAATCGGAAATCAGTGTATCGGCGCAAAAGTCAATCACCGGCTGGTAGCCTTGAACCAGGTGCTGAACAATGGTGATCAGGTAGAGATCATTACATCCAAAAAGCAGCATCCGAGGGATGAATGGGTCGATTTCGTCGTAACCGCCCGTGCACGGTCTTACATAAAGGATGCCCTGAAGGAGCAGAAAAAGAAGTATGCCGAAGATGGTAAAGCGCTCCTGGAAGGATATTTCAGGGAAATCAATCTGGAACCGACACGTGCTCATACGCTGCGGTTGCAGGAATGCAACAAGATAGGGTCAACCCTTGATCTGTATTATAAGGTCGCCCTGGGCGAAATCGGACTGAAAGAACTTAAGGAGTGCATTCAGCAGCATGATAAAGGGAAGTGGCTCAATATCATTACCCGTCCCTTTGGCCGGAGTAAACCCCAGGTGCCCCAGCGCCTTTCGGAAGATGTGCGGGAAAAAATGAAGCTGAAACAGGATATGGTGATTGAAGGCGAAATGTCCTACAGGATATCTGACTGCTGCAACCCCATACCAGGGGATGATATCATCGGATTCAGGGCAAACGAGGATAATATCTGGATCCATCGTACCAACTGCCCGGAAGCCATTCAGCTGATGTCGAAATTCGGCAACCGGATTATCCGTACAAACTGGACCAGTCGTGAAGCCGCCACTTATCCTGCAGGTATCAGAATTTCCGGCTTTGACCACCGGGGGCTGATCAACGAAATCACAAAAGTGATTACGGAGCAGATGAATCTTAATATCCGTTCATTTCATATAGATTCAACCGGTGAGGTTTTTGAAGCCAGCATTTTGGTGCTGGTGTCCGATGTTGAAGTGCTGAATTTACTCATGTCGGGATTGCGGAAGGTAAAAGGGATAGATAATGTTTCGCGGATAAACGCCCCGGCTGTTACCCGGAAATAATTCCGGGTCCTGGTATCGGCAACATTACTCCCCCCTCGTCTTCAGACCTGTTTTCCAACATTATTTTTAATTATACCAAATAGTAATAAGAATTTTTTTTACCTTTATCCGGAATTTTGGGGGGCATTCCAAATGCCCTTCATGTTAATCCTGGTAGGGTTAACTTGTTTAGGGACAATAAAATAGTTTTTATGAGAGACAACGACCGCCTTAATTTTGATACGGTAAAGAAAATATTTACCGAATATCTTGAAAGTCACGGGCACCGGAAGACACCTGAACGTTTCACCATACTGAAAGAAATTTACTCCACCGAGGGGCATTTCGATATTGAGACCCTTTATCTCCAGATGAAAAATAACAAATACAGGGTAAGCCGGGCTACTTTGTATAACACCATTGAGTTGCTGCAGCACTGTAATCTGGTGACCAAACATCAGTTTGGGAACAACTGCTCTCAGTTTGAGCGCTCTTTCAAATTCAAACAGCACGATCATTTTATCAACCTTGAAGATGGTTCAGTACTTGAATTCTGTGATCCGCGTCTCCAGGAAATCCAGACATCGGTTGAAAAACTGCTGGGTGTTACCATTACCAGCCATTCCCTCACCTTTTTCGGATATCTTAAGGCGAAAGAAGACAGGCCTGTAAGTTTGACCAGGGCAGAAACAAACTGATTCAGGCAAGCGGCACTGGTAATTCCCCCGCTCAGGCCTTAGATTTTGTTATCCGGGAATTTCGTTTTTCCGTAATGTTTTAGTATCATTGCACAGCCGTGTCCCGACCGGGGCAGACCCTGAAAACGAGGTGGAGCCATGATTCATGGTCTTCACCTTCAGTTTGTTACGAAAAAATTGTTATTAAATGAAAATTGATGTTTTGCTTGGCCTCCAGTGGGGCGATGAAGGGAAGGGGAAGATTACGGATGTGCTTACACCAGACTATGATATTATAGCCCGGTTTCAGGGCGGCCCGAATGCCGGCCATACCCTTGAGTTTAACGGGATAAAGCATGTGCTGCATACCATCCCCAGCGGAATTTTTCACCCTGAAAAGATTAACGTCGTTGGCAACGGGGTGATCATTGACCCTTATATTCTGGCCAGGGAGTTGAAGAAGTTACGCGACAGAGGTGCCAGGCCTGAATTAAACATGCTGATATCCAAGCGCGCGCACCTGATTCTGCCCACCCACCGGTTGATTGACGCGGTGGAGGAAGCTTCGAAGGGTTCCGCCAAAATCGGCTCAACGCTGAAGGGCATCGGCCCTACCTACACTGATAAAACCGGAAGGCACGGACTCAGGATCGGTGATACCCAGTTCCCGGGCCTGCGCGATAAATACAAGGCATTAAAGAATCAGCACATGCGTATCATAGAGTCGTTCAATCCCGATCCTGACATTCTCCGGATTGAGAACATGATGCTCGAAGAATATGAACAGCACTGGTTCGAAAGTCTTGATTATATTTCGGATATCCGATTGATTGACAGTGAAATATTTATCAATCAGAGTATGCGCGAAGGGAAGAAGATACTTGCTGAAGGCGCCCAGGGTACCATGCTCGATATTGATTTCGGCACTTATCCTTACGTTACTTCATCAAACACCATCAGCGCCGGGGTTTGCTCTGGATTGGGCATCTCTCCGCAGAATGTGGGCCGGGTATTCGGCGTATTCAAGGCTTATTGCACCCGTGTGGGCGGCGGGCCGTTCCCTACTGAATTGCTTGAGGAAACGGGCGAAATGCTGCGCGATAAAGGGCGGGAGTTCGGATCTACTACCGGACGTCCCAGGCGCTGCGGCTGGCTTGACCTGCCGGCCCTCAGGTATTCCGTTATGCTCAACGGCGTAACCGATCTCGTGATGATGAAAGCGGATGTGCTTGATGAATTTGAAACAATCAGCGTTTGCACCGGTTATAAGATAGGTGACGAAGTTTTTGAGTTCCCGGGTTATGATACCTTAAACCAGGCCATAGAACCCGTACTTTCGCAGTTTCCGGGATGGTTGACTCCGATCAGCGACTGCAGAAGCTGGGAAGAATTGCCCGAGAATTTCAGAAATTATACAGATGCCCTAGGTGAGCAACTCGGCTTGCCGGTTACAGTATTATCCGTGGGCCCCAACAGGGATCAGACAATTATCAGGAAAACCTGACAAGTAATTTTAACCAGATTGAGAGAAACTGCAGAACTGATACGTAAGGAGTTTATGCTGGAGATCAGGCAGCGTTATGCCATCAACGGCATTCTGCTTTATGTTTTCTCCACAATCTTTGTGGTTCAGCTTTGTTTTGGCAGGGTGATCGACGAAAAAACCTGGATCGCTTTGTTCTGGGTGATCCTGCTGTTTGCCGCATTCAATGCCGTATCCAAAAGCTTTATTCAGGAAGCCTCAGCGCGTCGCTTATACTATTTTATGATCGCTTCGCCTTTGTCGGTGGTGATTTCCAAGATGATTTACAATTCGTTGCTGATGGTGGTATTGGGCGCACTGAGTCTGGGATTGTTTTCTGTTTTTATGGGATTTCCCGGACTTTATGCCGGACTTTTTGTACCCGCATTTTTGCTCGGCTGCATAGGCCTTGCCTCTGCACTGACTATGGTTTCTGCCATAGCATCCCGTTCCGGTAACAATGCTGCCCTGATGGCAATTCTGGGTTTTCCGGTTGTACTTCCCTTATTGTTGCTGCTTGTAAAAGCGTCTCAGAAGGCTCTTACCGGCCGGGTCGAAACAGCTGAAATGCTGCGTTTTCTGTCTGCCATCACACTCATTGACCTGGTGGTTGTGGTGTTGGCGGTGATTCTTTTCCCCTACCTTTGGAGGGATTAACATTCAAAAACGAAACGTTTATGATTAAAAGCATGTGGTGGAAATTTCTCGGATTGGCACTGGTGCTCTATTCCATTATAGCCGGATTATTGATTGATGTTCCCGCTTTGCCTGTTATTCACCAGACCATCAGGAACCTGTTTTATCATGTCAGCATGTGGTTTGCCATGTTTGTCATGCTCGGCACCTCATTGGTTTACAGTATAAGATACCTTTCCGGCTTCAGAATGAGAGATGATTTGATGGCGTCGGGCGCTGTTTATACCGGGATTTTCTTCGGCCTGATGGGGCTGATGACCGGAATGGTTTGGGCCAGATTTACCTGGGGCGATTTCTGGACCAACGATCCCCAACTGAACGGTGCAGCGGTGAGTATGATGGCTTACCTGGCTTATGCAGTGCTGAGAGGCTCCATTGATGAGGTTGCCATGCGTGCCAGAATTTCAGCCGTTTACAATATTTTTGCCTTTATGTTGCTCGTCATCTTTCTCGGGGTTCTTCCCAGACTGGCCGACAGCAGTCTTCATCCCGGGAAAGGGGGGAACACTTCGACCATGGAAGGACTGGATATGACCATGCGCATGGTATTTTATCCTGCTGCCCTCGGATGGATCCTTATCGCATGCTGGCTGCTGCAGCTCCATACCCGCAGACGGGCACTTATTCAGGGAATTCATTAAAATAACTTAGATTATGGAAGGAAGTGATAAATTTTTTGTGGTGGTCATTGTCATGTCCATCATTTTTACCGGACTGGGAACTTATCTGTTCCTGATTGATCGAAAACTCTCCCGTATTGAGAAAAAACTGAAGGAATTCCGGGGATCAAAGAATAATGATAAATAATTCAGGTATTGGTTTACCTGATTAGATTTTGATTATCTTTGTACAGACCATTCGTCAAAATACAGTTTTGAAACGAATTCTCTTCAGATGAAAAAGATACATATTCTTGCACTTGTTGTAGTTGTGGCAGCCATTGGTGTGGTAATGAGCCTTTCGATGAATTCATCTACCTATGCTGGTTTTGCGGAGGCAGGAGAGCATCCGGGAAGGGAATATCATGTGATCGGTACGCTCAGTCCTGACCGGCCCCTGGAATATGATGCCATGAAGGATGCCAACAGTTTTTCTTTCTATATGCTTGATAACGAAGGCAAGGAAATGCTGGTGAAATACAGTGACACCAAGCCTCAGGATTTTGAAAAACTGGATCAGCTGGTCGTAATCGGTAAGATGAAGGATGGGTATTTCGATGCGCACAAGATGAACCTTAAATGTCCGTCGAAATACAACAGCGATCAGGTGCCTGAAGGGTTCGAAAGCACCAGCTTTACCGGACAGGAATAACCGGCATTACCGCTCTTTTTCAGGGATAAGCTCAAATTGCAGGCTGATGTCATCAACCAGCAATTCTGATTCCCTGTTATTCCAGATGTAAACTTTAATCAGATCGGAAGGCTCAAGGGAATCGGGTAGTTCGTATGTTGAGCTTACCTTTTTCCAGTCACCTCCCCTGGCAAAAAAGTCGGCGATCGGATAACTCTGGTAATACCCCTTGTCGTCAATGGATACTACCATATATCCGCCCGGTGCAGGCTTTTCTGAATATACCCGCGCTTCATAAGTAAGCCTTGCAGGAAGCAGGTTTGAAACATAACCCAGTTTCTGTTCAAATACAAAACTGTATTCATTTTCCGCATCCAGGTGGCTGGCGAATTTTCCCGAATAGGCCATTCCTTCCCTGATGGTGGATCCGTTTTTCCAGGCCAACGGTTGCGCTGTCAGCAATGAGTCCGGATTTTCCAGATCTGTAATGATTTCAACTATTTGCGGTTCTTCCGGCTGATTTGCTTCCGGTAAATTGCCGCAGGCGGATAATAATATAATTGCCGGAATCATAAAAAACAGACCTCTCATTCCAATTGTGGTTGTTCGTTGAACTCAGGTTAGTTATTCAACAAATGTACAAACAAAAACCAATTTCATTCACCTGTCCGGCCTCCTTCCGGGAAATCTGCTTTAGCGAGCCGTGCTTTGAGGGTTTAAGAATCGCAGCCTGCATTGCCTCAGGTGACGGTCATCATTATTTGTTGGCGATCAGCATTTCCACAATTTTGTCGAGTAACCCAATATTTCCTTCCACAAACAGTTTACCGGCCTGGTTCAGCGCGTAAAGGTTGCTTTCGGATGCGTCGTCCATATCGCTGTTCGCTTCATCCAGTCCGGGTTCAAGCCGGATGAAATTTTCAGGGGTTTCGGTAGTTTCCCAGATTTTACGGAGCTGATAACTAACGGTTTCTGCGTTGCCTGACATCATGATGTCAATGACCGGTTTAATCCATTCAATCATGCCCCAGTCTTTCGCCTTATCATAGTGATATGGTTTACGCACAGATCCTGTGCCCAAAGAAATCATAATCATCTCTTTCGCATGGGGTCTGTCTGGCTTCAGCGGGTCGTTCAGCACTTCTGAAAATACGATGCCCCTGGCCTCGGCATAGGCGCACATGGCGGGATTATTGGCAAAAACACCTCCGTCGATCAGCGGGTAAGCAATTCCATACTCAGAACTGGCCAGCGCCGTTTCGAAGTAGGTAGGCGCTGCCGAGGTCGCCCTTGCAACCTCTTTTACCGGGTAGTTATGGGTGTTTTTAACCTTTGCATCTACCTGGCTGAAAAAATGCGCGCGACGGGCTTTTATGTCATAGGAAGTGATCAGGCATGGCTTCAGCAGCTCGCTGAGTC
>ERZ795053.1624-NODE-1624-length-28402-cov-4.713762_pt1 | contig 28402 bp, 22 predicted proteins | sample MGYA00375137_ERZ795053 | MGnify/ENA primary metagenome ERZ795053 (study PRJEB30182, sample SAMN05720284) | activated sludge metagenome | isolation source: Anaerobic digester | place: Hong Kong | collected 2014-12-17 ...
GGTCGTGGATGCTCTGGATGATACCCGTCGTATCGAGCCGGTAGATCTTGCCGTCCTCGAGGTTGGTGACGAAGAGCTGCCGATGTACGGCGTCGTAGGCGATGTTGCCCAGGCCGGCGCCCTCGTTGGGAATCTGGTTGGTGCCGATGCCACCCGAGCCGTTGGGAACGGTGGTCGTCAGCGCGGTGATGTCGCCGGTCGTGCCATCCAGGCGGTAGACGCCCGCGTAGCCGGCGGGCCCGAATCCGCCCTGCGGCCACGCGTAGCTCGGCCCGGTGTAATCACCGAAGGCGGTCGTCGCGGTGACGTAGATGTTCGGCGGGCTGGCCTCGTCTAGCGCGAGGCCAAAGACCTGCCCGAGGTTCTCGGCGCTCCAGATGTCCTGGAGGGTTGTCGGCGTGAATTCGTTGTGAAAGTCGGGCGGATACCAGTGGGCCCCCGCGGTCGGATAGGGATTGCTGCCCACGGGCGGCACCCGGCCGTCGACCACCGCGACCACGAAGGCCTTGGTATCGAGTACCAGGTTGGGCGTACCCGGTGCGTACGGTCCTCCGAAGCAAGTGACGGCCATTTCGCCGGTCTGCATCGGGAAGTCCGCGGGCGCAGCGCCCGCCGGCGTCGTCAAAATGAGCACGCAGCACGCGGCTGCGAATAGAGTAGCGCCTTGCCCAGCCGATCTCGGCAGCATTGGAGTCCTCCTGGCTTGAATGAATACTGGGGATCCCCTCGCGCACGGATACGCCATCCGCGCCCGACCCGAATGGGGACACTTCAAATCAATAGGCTATAGAACTCTGCGACCCTGACTTTGACAGCATATCCGAAAAATGTCCGCCAGGGCAAGCGCAATCGCCGTAGCCTCGCGCGATTCCGTGGGAATACACCGTGTAGGCACGCTGTGCGGTTTGTGCCAGTCCGTGGCACGCACGGCTCGCCGTGTTGCCGACGTTAAGATAGGTGAGTGATGAAGCGTGTGCGGGTTGCGCTTGCGTGGCGCTCACGATTGCTGCGGCACGTGGAGCGGTGCGCGGTAGGCAGTGCCCAAGAGCAGGGGCACGCCGTTGGGTCAGCGTCGGGCTGACTGACGATCGAGCACCGCGCGCGCAGCCGTCAGCAGGCTTTGGCGGTTGTACGGCTTTTCGAGGAAGGCGACGTCGGCGTCGAGCACGCCGTGGTGGGCGATCACGTTGGACGTGTACCCCGAGACGTAGAGCGTGCGCACTTCCGGGCGCTTGAGCTGCAACTCGTCGGCGAGTTCCTTGCCGTTCATGTACGGCATGATCACGTCGGTCACGAGCAATTCGATCGGGCCGTCGTGGTTATCCGCGAGATCGAGCGCATCGGCGCCATTTTCCGCCGTGAGCACCGTATAGCCAGCCCCCTGGAGAATATGCATGGTGAGCTTGCGCACGGAGGCGTCGTCCTCGCAGACGAGCACGGTCTCGTCACCGCCCGGAGCGTCGTCGCCCGCGGCGCCTGCCGGCGCGCTGACCTCCGCGTCCACCGCGGGCAGGTAAACGCGGAACGTGCTGCCACGCGCCGGCTCGCTGTAAACCTGGACGTGTCCGCCCGCCCGGCGGATGATCGCGTAGACGGTGGCCAGCCCCAAGCCCGTGCCCTGCCCGACATCCTTGGTGGTGAAGAAGGGCTCGAAGATGCGCTCCCGCGTCTCCGCGTCCATGCCGCATCCGGTGTCGCTCACCGCGAGCATGACGTGCGGGCCGGCGGACGCTTCGGCGTGCCGCGCGCTGTACGCCTTGTCGAGCGTCACGTTGGCGACCTCGAGCGTCAGGCGGCCGCCTTTGGGCATCGCATCACGGGCGTTTACCACCAGGTTCATCACGACCTGCTCGATCTGCCCGGCGTCCGCGCGCACGCGGTGCAGCGCTTCCTGCGGTATCGTGACGAGCTCGATGCTCTCGCTGATCAGCCGGCGCAACATCTTGTCCATGTCACGCAGGATCGCGTTCAGATCCAGGACTTCCGGCTTGGCCACGTCGCGCCGGCTGAAGATGAGCAGTTGCCGCGTCAGCCCCGCCGCCCGCTGGGCGGCGCGTTCGACCTGGCGGAGCCCGGCGAGCGCGAGGTTGTCGGCGGGCAGCGCCGCCTCCAGCTTGGGCAGCGACATCTCCAGGTTGCCGAGAATGGCGGTGAGAATGTTGTTGAAATCGTGGGCCACACCGCCCGCAAGCTGCCCTACCGCCTGCATCTTCTGAGCGTGACGCAACTGCGTCTCCAGGAGGTCGCGTTCCTCTTCGGCGGCCTTGCGCGCGCTGATGTCTCGGGCGAGCCCCAGCACGACCTGCCTGCCGTTCAACTCCAACAGGCCCACCTTCACTTCGACCGGAAACGTCGAGCCGTCCTTGCGCCGGTGGATTCCCTCGACCGTGCGCTGCGGATTGGCCAGCGTGTCCTGCCAGCCCTGCTGCATGCTTTCCGGGCCGCTGAGCGTCTCGTCGATCTCTCCGACAGCCATACCCAGCAACTCGTCTCGCGTGTACCCCAGGCTCGTGCAGGCGCGCTGATTGACGTCCAGCACGCGCCCATCCGACGAAATCAGGAAGAAGGCGTCGGCGGCGTGCTCCACCAGGGCATGAAAACGCTCCTCGCTCGAACGCAGGTTGCGATGCTGCAGCAGCGTGGTCAGTCCGTCCCCGATGCGGCGGCCGATCTCCCGCAGCAGTCGCTCCTCCTCGCCGGTCCAGGTCCGGTCGCGGGCGCAGGCGTGCAGGCCGAATACCCAGGGCTCGCCGACCTTGGGAAATACCGGCATGGCCAGGACCGAGCGAATCGAGAATTGCGCGCCCGCGCCGGGCGGCACGGGATTGGGCGCCCCCGAGCCGAAGTGCACCGGGCCATCGCCCGCCAGCACGCGCCGCATCAACTCGGCGGTCTCCTCGTTGAGCGGCAGTTCCTGCCCCAGCGCGAACGCGCCCGGATACTCCGGCACCGTACGTTCCATGGGGACCTGCCACGTCGCCGCCTGCGGGTTGCAGGGATAGAGCAGCCACGCCCGGTCGCACCCGAAGATCTTCAGCGTCTCCTCGAGCACGGCGCTCATCATTTCCTCGAGATCGACCGTGCCGCGAATCGCCTGGTCGATGCGTTCCATGCTCTCGAGGAAGCACAGATGAGCGGCCATCGCCGCATCGGCGCGTTTGCGCTCGCTGATGTCGTGAATGATGCCATGGGCGCGGACCGGGCGACCCGCGCTGTCGTGCACGATCTTGCCCATCGCGTGCACATGACGAATCGATCGGTCGGGCAACACGATACGATAATCCACCGATTCGAAGGTGCCGCTCTGCGCCTCCGCAATCGCGCGCTCGAGCACGTCGCGATCATCAGGGTGAGCCAACTCGCGCAAGACGCTCAACAGCGGAGCGTCCTTGCTCGGCGCGAGCCCGTAGAGGCGAAAGAGTTCGTCGGACCAATTCAGTTCGCCGGTGACCAGGTCCCATTCCCAACTGCCCAGCCGCGCGATCGACTGGGCCTCGGCGAGCATGACCTTGCTGCGGCGCAGCGCCTCCTCCACCTCCTTACGCTCGGTGATGTCGTGCACGGTGCCGACGATGCCGATGATGCGGCCGTTGGCGTCGCGCCGGGGCGTGTAGGTTCCCACCGTCCAGAGCCGGCGGCCGTCCGGGCTGGCGGCGGTGTACACGTCGGGGCTGCGCACCGTCTCGCCGGCGAGCGCCCGGCGGTAGACGCTTTCGATGTCGTAGTTCACCAGATGTGGAAAAACCTCTACCGGAGTCCTGCCCAGCGCGTCCTCGGCGCACACGCCGGTCACTTCCTCCATGTAGCGGTTCCAGTAGACGTAGCGCAGGTCGAGGTCATAGACGACCACGCCCCCCTGGGCCACGGTCAGCACCTCGCGGAGCAGTTGCTCGGTATCGCGCAGGCGCTGTTCGCCCGCCTCGCTCTCGCGCAGGCGCGCCTCCAGGTCGGCGACGCGCAGCTTCAGCATCTCCAGCTCGCGCGCAGAACGATCCTCGACGTGAGAAGATCTGGCCATACAACCTGACCTCCGGTGCCATTGACGCGATCGTTGTACCAGCTTCGGCCGCCGTGAGCCAGAGGCAACCGCAGCGCCGCACATCCCCGGTACCGCGGCACATCAGGGAGGCCCTCACTCAGTCGCGAGTCAGAGCTTCAGGAAGTTGGCGAGCAGGGGGTAACCCTGGGGCGTGAGGAAACTCTCCGGGTGGAATTGCACGCCGATGACCGGCATCCGCTCGTGCCGGATTGCCATCAGCTCGTTGCGTTCACTCCAGGCGCAGCGCTGGAACCCCTCCGGCAGCGTCGCCTCGTCCACCATCAGCGAATGGTAGCGGGTTGCGGTAAAGGGATTGGTCAGACCGCTGAAGATGCCCTTGCCGTCGTGGCTGATCTCGCTGGTCTTGCCGTGCATCAGCCGCTGCGCACGCAGCACCTTGCCGCCGAACGCCTGCGCGACGCACTGATGCCCGAGGCACACGCCCAGCAGCGGAATCTTGCCCGCGAGGTGCCGGATGATCGCCATGCTCTGCCCCGCCTCGTTCGGCGTGCACGGGCCCGGCGACACGATGACGTGGCTCGGCTTCTTCGCCTCGATTTCCTCGGGCGTGATCGCGTCGTTCCGCACGACCTCCATCGGCAGCTTCCGGTCCAGCTCCCCGATCCGCTGCACGAGGTTGTACGTGAACGAGTCGTAGTTATCGATGATCAGCACCATGGCGGAGATGGTAGCAGGCGCGGGGCTGGCGGGCAACGCGGGCCGGAGCGGTCGGAGCGGTGCAATCAGGGCCCGAGCGTAGCGCTGCCGCTCACCGGGTCGATGCTCACCGTACGGGTCTTGCCGCCCAGTTGCAGGGTGAAGGTCGCCGTGCCCGCCTGGTCCAGCTCGCCCAGCGACCCGAAGGCGACGCAGGCGTCGCCGCCGAGAGAGTACGTGCCGATCGTGACGCCGGAGAGCGGAGCAGCCCGGCCGGAGCCGAACGTGGTCGTGTAGTTGCCATCGGTGACGGTATCCGACAGCACCGTCGCCGTAGAACAGTTGAAGGGCTGGGCGGCGTTCGTCACGACGCTGTAGCCGGCGTTGCCGGAGGTGATCTTGATGCCGCAGCGGGTGTCGGCGTGGGCCAGGGCGTACATCTGCGCGAATTGCAGGTCTGCGACCAGTAGTTCGCCGGCCGACGAGAGCTTCGTGGCGGAGGTCTCGGTCAGCATGGGTGCAGCCAGCACGGCGGCTATGGCCATGACCAAGACGACGATCATGACCTCGACGAGCGTGAGGGCGCTGGCCCCCCGGCTGGGATGGGTTCGAACGGCTTGCACACACTCGATATCGGAGCCCCATGCCGTCCGTTGCAGTTGAGCGGCCCGCGCCGACCCGCCGCGGGACCGATAACCAAGGATCTCAACTCTTGGCATCCGTTTGCCGACGCGATATCGGAAGTAGACCGTACGCCGAGACCGCTCATGCCCCGGACACCGCGCCATCGCCGCCGCGCCCTCACCCTGGTGGAATCCCTCATGGCCGCCATGGTGCTGCTGGTCGTGGTCGTCGCGGTGTCGCAGGCGCTGCTCGCGGGTCAGATGCAGGTCTACGACGCCGCGCACCGGGCCCGCGCCATCGAACTGGCGGAAGCGCTGATGGATGAAGTGCTGCGCCTGCCCTACGCCGACGCCGACACCGACAACGAAACCACCCGGGCCACCTTCGACGACCTGGACGACTTCGACGGCTACTCGGAGTCGGGAACGCTGCGCGACGCGGCGGGAACCGCCTATCCTTCCGAGTACCAGGTCTTCACGCGCACGGTCGCCGTCTCCACGACGTCGAAATCGGTGTCGGGTTTCGGGGCTGCGTTCGACGGGCTCGAGGTGACCGTCACGGTCAGCGACGGCACCGGTCTCACCTGGACGCTGCAGGAATTCGTGCCCGAGCCGCAGAGCTGAGTTCGCGCCTGCAAACAACGCCTGCCGTCCGCCACCACCACTTCTGAACCACGCATGGACACCAATGAACGCTCGCGTCGTGGGCGAGGTGCGCGCTCACTGGCCGGCGGCGCTGAATGGCGTCCGCGGCGCCTTTTCGATTTCGGTGAGCATTTTGCCGCGGCGCCAGAGCCGCACGGTGCCCGTGGACTCCGAGACCGTAATGGCGATGCTGCGCGTCGAGGCGGTGATGGCTGCGGCTGTCGCGTGGCGGGCGCCGAGTCCCTGCGGCAGGTCCTCCCCACCGATATCCGGGCGGAGCGTCGTCCCGGCTGACACGATCACGCCGTTGCCCTTGATGACGAAGGCCCCGTCGATCGACGCGAACTCCTTGATCGTCTCGCGCAGCCGCTCGTCGAGGATGTTGCGTTCCCGCTCGAGGTAGCCGCGAAACGGGTTGATGATGTGCTGCTCGGTGTATTTGCGCAGCTCGCGCATGCTGCCGATCACGAAGAGCGCGCCGGTCGCCTTGCCCTCGCGGCCCTCGTTGGCGATCTCGAGGGCGATCGTCAGCACGCGCTGAAACACGACGCGGCGGACGTGCTCGATGATCTTGGGCTGGCCCACGGTCTGAAACAGCTCGTGCTCGGCCCCGACGCGCATGACGACCATCGTGTCGACGGGGTGCCCGGCGACGCCGGTCAGGGCGACGAAGCTGTCGCCGCCGTCGAGGATGCGCTGACTGAAGGCCATCACGGTGGCCATCTTGATCTGGTCCATGCGCGTGAGCTGAAAGCGCGGCACCTCCAGGTGCTCGACCCGATCGGTGTCGGGCATGCGGTGCAACTCGCCCATCTGGTGAATGAGGATGAGCCGCGCCGGCGGTTCAATCTGCGCGAAGAGCGCTTGGGGATCGGGCAGCGCCGAGGCGTAGGCCATGACCGCCCGCGCCTGAACCTGCCGGGCCACACCGCCGGCGCACGCAATGATCGCCTGAGCGGATTGGATGTCGTTCTGGCTCATAGAGTGCGCTGTCCCGGTGCGATTGAGCGACAGGTCCGCGGGGACTATACTTGCGGCCATGAGGGCTCACAAGGTCTTGCGGCTGATGGCGCTCGCCGCATCTCTACTGACGATATCGGTCAATCCGGTGCGGGGATCGAACGGGTCGTGGCCCGATCAGGTTCCCGACATTTCCACCGTGGATCAGCGGTTTCTCACGCAGGTCGTGCGGCGGACGCTGGAGGCGCGCCTGGCGGGCGAACCGCCCTATCAGGTTGGTTATGCGCCGCCGTCACTCGCCAACGTGTCGTGCCAGATCATGGTGACTCTGCGTGACGGCGGCTACGCCCGCGGCATCGGCACGTCCGAACTGCTGCCGGTCGTGGACGCCGCCCAGGATGCAGCCGTCATCGCCTTGAGCAGTGCCCGAGGCGGCGAGCGGGCTGACCTCACCAACCTCGACGGCATCCGCATCGAGATGCAGGCGCTGGGCGCGTTGACACCGTATACGGGCACGACCAACTGGACGATTCCCGGTGCGCTCGTCGACTTTCTCGACCCGGGCGTCCACGGCGTGCGCTTGTTCCTCGATGGCGAGGGTCGCTGGTTCACGCCCGGCGAGATGATCTCGCGCGGTTTGTCGATCGACAGCGCCTTGGTGCAGTTGGGCAAGGAGGTCTCGCTCGACTCGCGCGTGCTGAACGAAGCGAAGCTCTCGCGCTTCGCGGCTGTCCACTGGTGGGAGGTCGACGACGCCGGTCACGTGGTAACCCTGCGGCGCGGCATGGTGCCGGTCGCCCAGGAGGATGTCACCCGGCGCACGATCGACAACGCGATCGGCAAGCTGCTCGACTACATCGCGTACCGCCAGCGGCCCGACGGCTCATTCGCGACGAGCTTCGATCCCACGACCGACCGGTATGACAAGGACGACGATCCGGAGATGCAGGCGGGAGCCTGCTGGGCGCTGGCGGAGGCCGCGCGGCGCGGCCACGCCCAAGCGGTTGACCCACTGGCCCGCGGCCTGAAGGAACAGCAGGCCCGGGTGCTCGAGCTGGGCACGGACGGTGAGGCTGCGTTTCTGTCTTCGGGCACAGACCGGAATCCGCTCGCGCTGACCGCGCAGTACTGTCTGGCCCTGGCGGCAGAGCCCGAGCGAGCGCAGCACGCCCAACTGAGGAAGCAACTGGTCAACGCGATGCTCTGGCTCCAGCGTGACGACGGGCACTTCCTGACCATGTTCCCGCCGTCGACCGACCTTGATTCGCAGGAGCGCAGTCCGGGTATGGCCCTGCTGGCACTGGCGGAGTGCTACGGCATCGCACCGTCCGCCGACATCGCCGAGGCGGAGGCCAAGGCATTTCCTTACTACCAAACGCTGTTCAAGAAGTCCGGCGCGCTGGCCATGGCCGCGTGGGACGCGCAGGCATTCGCCCGCATGGCGGATCACATGCGCCGGAAGGACTACGCGGACTTCGTGTTCGCGCTGTGCGACCGCATCTGCGCAGCGCAGCTCCGGCCCGACAACTTCGCGGACGCCGTGCTCTGGGGCGCGATCGCCAACGATGAGATCGCACCGAGTTCCGGCACGACGGCGTTCGTGGCAGCGCTGGCGGACGCGGCGGTGCTTGCCCGGCAGCGCGGCGACAACGAGCGGGCCGAGCGCTACACGGCTGCCTGCCACCTGGGTGTACGGTTCATCCTGCAACTGCAGTTCAAGCCCGAGGAGTGTTACTACGTGCGCAGTCCGAGCGCGGCGGTCGGCGGAATCCGCAGCGCCCCCACGAATCCGCGGCTCTACCTCGACAGTTGCCAGCACGCGCTGCTGGCGTTGATGAAATGCCGCGCGCTGCTCTACCCCGACCAACCGTGAACGCGACTCCATCAGCGGCTGACCCCGTGCGTCCCCAGCCCCGCGCCGCGTGGGTGCTCGGCGTCGCGGCGCTCATCGCGCTGGGTCTGGCTGCGTGGCAATCGCGCATCGCGCTGATCCTCTGGGCGCTCGACGGAACACTCGCGTTGATCATGCTGCTGATGGCCACGCTGGGCGGCATGGCGGTGCTCGCGCTCTTGCGTCTCGGGCCGCTGTCCGCCGCGTGGCGCTGGCTCCTGGCTGCGGGCCTCGGCATCGGCCTGCTGGCGACGCTGACGCTCATCGCGGGTGTGCTGGGCGTGGTGGGCGCGGCGCATCGCGGGCTCATGCCGGTCGTGCTCGGCATCATCGCGATCGTCGGCGTGGTCTGCCTGCTGCAGACGCCGGAGAAGCCGGCGTCTGCGGAAAACGCCGGTCGGGCGCGCTGGTTGTGGCTGCTGGCGGCCCCGTTCGCCGCGATCGTGCTCATCGTCGCGACGATCCCGCCCGGGCTCCTCTGGCAGGAGGAGGGCATGGGCTATGACGTGCTCGAGTACCATCTGGAACTTCCCAAGGAGTACTACGACGCGAGCACCATCGACTACCTGCCGTACAACGTCTACGCGAATTTCCCATCCAACGCGGAGATGCTCTACCTGGCATCGTGCGTTGCTGCTGGCGAGCCCGTCGAGTCATGGTCGGTATCGAAATGCGTCAACGCGTGGCTCGCCGTGCTGTTCGTGGCTGCTACCTGGCTCGCCTGCCGGGAGGTGTCGCCGCAGGCGGGCGTGGTGGGCGGCGTGCTCGCCGCGACGACCGGGTGGGTGACGTACCTCTCCGGCATCGCCTACGTCGAGAACGGCATGCTGCTGATGGGCATGCTCGCGTGCGGCTGCGTGCTGCGGGCGCTGCGCGCGGATGATGCGCGCCTGCGCCGGCGCTGGTGCATCGCCGCCGGCCTCTTCGCCGGACTCTCCTGCGGCTTCAAGTACACCGCAGCCCCGCTGATCGCCCTGCCGCTGCTCGCGCTGCTGCTGATCGGCGTCCGCGCCCGCGTGCGCGAACGCATCGTCGGCGGCCTTGCGTACGGCGTTGCCGTGCTTGTGACATTCAGCCCCTGGCTCAGCAAGAACACCGCCATGACCGCCAACCCGGTGTTCCCGCTGCTCGGCAACGTCTTCACGGACTACCCGCCGGGTTGGGGCGCCGAGGAGGCCGCCCACTTTGCAGCCGTACATGCACCGGCGCCCCAGGAAGCAACGCTGGCGGCGCGCCTGGCAGCGCTCGGGCGGCACGTCGTGCTCGACCCGGCGCAGCGCTTCGGAGTGCTGGTGCTGGTCCTCGCGGGAACAGGTCTCGTGCGGCGCCGGTCGTGGATCACGCTCGGGCTGGCCGTTGCCCTGGCCGTTCAACTCGGCGTGTGGCTCTTTGCCACGCACCTGTACGCGCGCTTCGCCGCGCCGCTGCTCATTCCGCTGTATGTCCTCGCCGCACGCGGCGCCGTCGACGCAGCCGGGCGGCTGCGGGCGTCCATCGCGACGCTGATCATCGTCGGGGTCGGCTTCAACCTTTACCACACGGCCCGGCTCTACCACGACCACGTCTACGCCGGCTCGGTGCGCCTCGACACCGAGGGCGGCACAAGCATTTTCACCGCCGGGATCCTTCGCAACGTGCAGCAGCTTGCCACGATCAACGGCAAGCTGCCCGCCGACGCGCACATCCTGCTGGTCGGCGAGGCCGAGCCCTTCTACTACCTGCGCAAGGTTGACTACTGCGTGGTGTTCAACCGCAACCCGTTCGTCACGGTCGTCGAGCAGAGTCCGGATCTCGCGGGAATTCTCGACTGGATGCGGGAACAGGGCTACACGCACGTGTTCGTGGACTGGGCGGAGATCGCCCGGCTGCGGCGGTCGCGGTATGGCTTTCCCAACGCGATCTCGGCGAGTCTGTTCGAGCAGCTCGAGGATGCCGGCCTGCAGCGGATGGCGGACTACACGTTCGGCGACCCCGCGCGTGAGCTGCCGTATGGCACGCTCTACGCCGTGCCGCAAACCGGCGGACCCGGCCCCACGCCTAGTGCGAGTGGTTCTTCCGGCTGAGCAGCAGGAAGATCACCACAATAGCCAAGGCAAAACCCACCAAGGGCATGTAATCAAGCGGCGTCATGATGGTTAACTCATCGGCTGCGGGCGTTTGCGGCGCGGCTGGCAAATCCCCAGCGTGCCGCCGCCCGGCAGCGTTATTTGGCTATGCAACTCCAGTCCTCATCCTGCGGGGTACGTCGCGTTGCGGCCACCCGTCGCAACGCCTGCCAGCATGATACGCGGCGCTCGGACGGATTCCCGCAACAAGCGTGTCACTTGCGCCGCACGCGCGGAATGGGGCCGCCAACGCAGCACGGCGTCCGCCGGGCATGGTTCGCCCGCGAACGCCGTCCGCGTGGAAGGACACAATGAACTCGGTGGACTACTTCGGGGCGAGGACCTTGACCTTCCGCGGCCGGGCCGACTCGCTGCGCGGCAGGCGCACGGTCAGCACGCCGTTCGCGTTCTCGGCCGTTACGTTGTCGGCGTCGACCGCCGTCGGCAGCTCGATGCTGCGCTGGAAGCGACCGAAGCGCCGCTCGCAGCGGTAGGTCACACCCTCGCGCTTCTCGGATTCCTCGCGTTTCTCACCGGAGATCGTGAGGATGTTACCCGAGACGGTCACGTCGACATCCTGCGGATCCACGCCGGGCAGTTCCGCCTTGACCGTCACCGCGTCGCCCGTTTCGCTCACCTCGAACGCCGGGAGCCATGCGCCCATGCCCTCGGTGCCTGCGGGAAAGCCGCTCTCGAATTCCCCGAAGAAGCGATCGAACAACTGGTCGAACTCCGAACGCAGCGAAGAGAGCGCCGGGGCCGGCAGGATGTCCGCCTGCTCATGCTTTTTTCGCCAGGGAATCAGACTCATCGTCACTCACCTCCTCTCATGCTTCAGGAGAACAACGGTTATCTCTGCGGCGAAGCGGGCTTACCATGCTTCGCCGTTACTTGCCTTGAACCGCGATGCGCCGCGGCTTCGCCTGGGCGACCTTGGGCAGGTGCAGCTTCAGTACGCCATCGACGTACTCAGCCGCGATCTGCTCCGCATCGACGAGTTCGCTCACCTGGAAGGTTCGGTGGTAGTCACCGACGCCGTACTCGCGGCGGAGGAAACGGGTCGCGTTGCTCTGCCGCTCGTGTACGTGGCCGTGAATCGTCAGCGTGCCGTTCTCGAACTGCACATCCACGTCTGCAGCCTTCACGCCGGGCATGTCCGCGAGGACGAGCAGTTCATCCTGGTTCTCCACGATATCCACCGCGGGGGTGTACGTTGGACGCGTGCGCGTCCGTTCCGCGGTCACTTCCGTCGGTTGGGTCTGTCGTTCCATTGCGGTGCTCATGATCCTGCTCCTTGTTTTATCGTGTGGGACCGGCTTTCCAGCCGGTCTTGAATGCAGCCTTCTGATTAAGTGTTTCCAGTCCAACTCCACTGACCGCCCCTCATCCTGCAACTTACTGGGCGGCCTTGACCTCGATCTTCCGCGGACGTGCCTCCGGCGCCTTCGGCAGCGTCACCTGCAGCACGCCGCTGTTCAGCGTCGCCTCGACCTTCTCGGCGTCGATCGCGACCGGCAGCCGCACGGTGCGGCTGAACGTGCCCACGCCGCGCTCGCGACGGTGGAAGCTCACGCCTTCCGTCTCCGGCGCCTTGCGGCTGCCCTTGATGGTCAGGTCGTTCTCGTCGACGACGACCTCGATGTCAGCGAGTTGCAGGCCCGGCAGTTCCGCCTCGATGCGGATGTGCTCGGCGTCCTCCCAGATGTTCAGCGCGGGAAACGTGCCCACCCGGCTCGCCAGGGCCCCCGCCGGAGCGTCGCCGAAGATATCGGTGAACAGGCGGTCCACCTCATTGCGAAAACCATTCATCGTGTTCCAGCGATTGAATCGGGTCGTCAACATGATCAACCTCCCTTTCACTTCGTGTCCTGATTTCAACTCCAGCCGCCTCCGCCGCCCGGCCCATCGGCTTCTCAGCGCCGGGGCCGCCGGCGGCATCCGCCCGACACAGGAGCAACGGGTGTGCCAGATCGGCGACGGCAGCCACAGCGGCGCATAACCATCTGTTAACACTACACTTAAGAGTATATAGCGGATGGACCAACTGAAGGCGTCACCGTGCCAAACTGACAGCAAATCCGGGATGTGACAGGCAGTTACAGCCCAATCATGCGCGCGCCGCGGGCGGGGTCCCGCCGGCGCCCCTGAGTCTTTTTGTAATGCGAGATGGATATTACCAGTAGTCTTTTCGTGAGGGACTGTCCGCGACTGCTGCGCGGCGCCGGGCTCGCGTGAGCGTCTGTGCGAGCGCTGCGGTACGGCTCAGAGCCCCGCCGCCCACTGCCGCCATGCCGCCACCCCGGCTGCGTCGCTCCCCACTCCCGGAAGCCCCTTTATCTGCGCATCCAGATTGCCGGCGATGTTCCGGCTGTAATAGGTCAGGTCCCAGATGCGCACCGTTCCGTCGAGCGACGCGGAGATGAGCTTGCGGTTGTCATGGGAAAACTCCAGGGCCATTACCGCTTCTGTGTGCCCTTCCAGCGACGCGAGCGGCGCCCCGCTGCTTGCGTCCCACAGGCGGATCGTGCCGCTCGAGTCGCCGCTGGCGATGAGCGCTCCGCCCGGACTGACCGTCGCACAGAAGATCTCCTGGTTGTGCCCCACCAGCGTCCCCACGCACTGGCCCGTCGCCGCGTCCCAGATCCGCACGACCCGGTCCGCACCCGCGGAGATCAACCGCCCGCCGTCCGGCGTAAAGCACACCGCACGCACCGGCTGATACGTCGCCGCCTGCCACGTCGCCGACTCGCCGGTGGCGATCTCCCGCACGTGCAGCGACCCGTCGCGCATCGCGATCGCCAACCGCCGGCCAGCCGGATCGAACGCCACCTGCGGCACGCGGTCGGTCGTCGACCATTCGTACAGCCGCTCACCGTCGGCCACGCGCCAGATGCTCACGCCGCTGTCGCCCGCCGCCGCCAGCATGGTGCTGTCGGCGCTGAAGCACACGTAGCTCACGCGGCTGGCGTGCTCGAGGTAGAGCGGTTCGGCGTCGAGATGGTCCGTGTCCCAGAGGTAGGCCGCACGCGTGTACACGCCGGCCGCCAGCCACTTGCCGTCCGGCGACGACGCCACGCTCGACACCGTGCGGTCATTCCCAAACGCGATCGACGCGCGGCCGAGCGTCGCGGCATCGATCAGGTGCACGACGCCCTCCGAGCCGCCCGCGGTGATCCAGCGCCCGTCCGGGCTGATGTCCACGCCGTGCAGATGCTCGCCCGCGACCCGCACCACGCCGATCGCCGCGTCGGACGCGACCTCCCATAGCCGCAGGCCGTCGTCGGCACACGTCCACACGCCCTGCCCGTCGCTGGTGAAGAAGACGCTGCGCAGCCGCGCCGCGTGCGCGACGAAGCTGGTCAGCTTGCGCCCGGACGCTACGTCGAAGATCCACAGCGCGCCGCCGTGGTCGCCGATCGCGAGCCGGGTCCCGTCGGGGCTGAACGCGTGCGTACGGTATTCCCCCGGACGCTCCGACAGGCTGATGGCCCGCGGCGGATCGACGGCGAGATCCCAGATGCGTCCCGGCAGATCCACCCATCCGTCGGCGAGATAGCGGCCATCCGGCGAGAACACCAGTTCGCCCAGCGGGTGCAGGTCGTCCGGACGCGGCTCGTTGCCCGCCGCGCGCGTCGTCAGCCGCTGTGTGGCGAGGTCCCAGATGAACAGGTTGCCACGCGTGTCGCGCGCAGCGATGCGCCGATCGTCGTTCGACAGGGCCGCCGCGGTGAGGGGCGCCTCGTCGCCGGCGAAACGAGCGATCGGCCTGGCCCCGGGGAAATCCAGGATCACGGCCTCGCCGTCGATGATCGCAGCCGCCCGCGTGCGCTGGCGGCTGATCGCCACCGCGTACACCGCGCCGCCCGGCGCCGCCAGGTGATCCTCGACAGCGCCGGTGTCCGGCGTCCGCCGCCACGCCTGGCAACCGTCCTTGTCGAGGCGCAAGCCCCAGTTGCCGCGCGCGTTGGTCAGCACCACTCCCGGCCCGTCGAGCGCGTCGACCTGAAACGACTCCCGCACGGCGCCATCCGGGGAGATCCGTGCGATGTGGCCCGAGTCCTCCGCGACCCACACGTCCGTGCCGTTCTCCGCGAGCGTTGCGGTGCGCGCGTGCAGCGGACCGGTGAACATCGTCCGCAGGCACGGGTAGTGCCGGTAGAGCTCCCACAACGCCCAGTACGCCTCCGGCGGGCCCGGCGGCGTGCGCAGGGTGATGGCGTTGCTCCGCGCGTCGCGCTGCGTGAGCAACTCGCGCCACAGCAACTGCTCGGCCAGTTGCATGTTCCCGAGGATGCCCACCATGCGCCCCTGCTCAATGTTGCTCTTCGAGAGCAACCGCGTGAGCGACGTCGCGGAATCGACCGCCGCGCGCTCCAGGTGCGCCGCCTGCCGGTAGAGCACGACCATCACGATTGCGAATATCCCCAGAAGCGCCACGAAGGCGCCCGCCGCCGCGACGCGCATCCGGTAGCGCCGCAGCGTCTTGCGCAGCACGTAGATCGCGCTGTCGCGCTTCGCCTCGATCGCCTCCCCCACCAGGCAGCGGCGCAGATCCCGGGCCAACTCGCCGGCGCTCTGGTAGCGCCGCTCGCGGTCCTTGGCCAGACACTTCAGCACGATCGTGTCGAGTTCGTCGCCGATGCGCAGATCCGCCGCAACCGACCCCACCACGCTCGGCGCCGGCGCAGGCCGGTCGAGGATGTTCGCCACCGCGCTGCGCAGCCCGCTGTCCACGTCGAAGGGCAGCGCCCCGGTCAGCAATTGGAAGAGCATCGCCCCGAGCGAGTACACATCCGTGCGCAAGTCGATCCGCGCCGCGTTCCCTTCCACTTGCTCCGGCGACGCCCACGGCAGCGAGCCGACGAACTGCCCCGTGCGCGTGACGGTGAGGTCGTCCTCGTCCGTTAGGGATTTGGCCAACCCGAAGTCGAGCACGTGTGGCGTGCCCGTGGCGTCCACGCGAATATTGCTCGGCTTGAGATCGCGGTGAATCACGCCGCGCAGGTGGGCTGCGTGTACGGCCGCGCACACGGTGATGAAAGTCTCCAGCCCCGCGCGGATCAGGCGTTCATCCCCGCGCGCCCCCTGGCCGGCCTCCCCGCCGATCCGCGTCCCCATCCCCGGCAGCGCCTCGTCCAGCGGTTCGCCTTCGATGTAGTCCATCACGATGTAATGGTTGCCTTCGACGACGCCCGCGTCGTGCACCGCAACGATGTTCGGATGGTTCAGGCGGCTGAGGGTGTCGATCTCGCGTTCGAACCTCGCCCGATCGGCCATGGTCGCGAACGGCCCCTGCTTCATCAGCTTGATCGCGACGCGCCGCTTGGTCGCCCGTTGCACGGCGAGGTGCACGACGCCCTGGCCGCCGTGATGGACCTCGCGAATGAAATCGTAGCCGGGAATGGCCACGGGCCGGCCGGCGTCCCGCGGCGCGATCTCCGGCAACGCCCCCCCGGCTGCGAATTCCTGAAGAAACTGGTTGTTCGCGCGCATCCGCTCGAGCGCGTCGCGACACGTTCCGCACGCCGCGAGATGCGCCTGCACGTTCTCCGGCGCCGGACCGCCGGCGGCGATGCCTTCGAGCTCTTCCGCGGTTGGACATGGCCCCGGCAGGTCGGACATGGTGCTCAGTCGCCGAGGAAGGTGTCTTCGTAGCGTTTGACGATCTCGCGCAGCCGCTCGACCACGCGGTTCTTGGCGTTGTAGATTTCCTGCGCCGTGAGGCCGAGTTCCTCGCCCACCGTCGTGACCGGCTCCTGCCGCAGCACCACCCGCTCGAACGCCGCGATCGTCCGCTCGTTGAACCGCGTCGTCGCGCGCAGCTCCCCCACCGCCTGCTCGAAGATGAAGCGCCGCTGCTCCTGCGCCCAGAGCGCGTCGGACTCCGCGTCGTCCGGCACATTGTCGATCACCGAGTCGCCGATCAACTCCCGCCGCCGGCCGGCGGCCCGCCGCAGGTCCGCGAGGCGATAACGGGCGATGCCGATGAGCCACGACCGCAGCCGCCCCTGCTGGCGGTCGTACTTGCGGGCCCGGTAGTCCTGCACGAAGCAGGTGAGGGTCTCCTGGGCGACGTCGGCTGCGTCGTTGTCGTCGAGCCCCATGCGGCGCAGAAAGCCATGGAGGATGGGCCGATAGCGCCGGTCGAACTCCTCCCACACGACGCGGTTTCCGCGGTCGTGGAGGCCTTCGAGCAGCTCCGTCGTTGTAGTCATCACGGCGGCCGACTTCATCGCAGGTTGGCTCCGGTGTTCTAAGATCATTGTATCCAACCGCTTACGGCCTTCCTAGAGCAAGCTCTATTCAAGTGTAGCGTCCATGACCCGATTTCCTTCGAATCCGGATCCGCACGTCGACGCGACAGGTGGACCGGGGACGCACTGGCACCTTCCCGCCCGCCGATAACTCCCCGCCGCAGGCCTGCTGCAAGTACGTAGACCGCAAACCTGGAGATTTCGACGCGCCCGCCGGATGAGAGGTGGCAATCGGCGTTTGCGTTTCGAGCCCGCGCATGCCGGCCGACTTCTCCGGGACCGGTTCGGCGCGTTGGGGAGGCGCGCCGGACGGGTCGGATCACTCAGGGCAAGCTCGCGGAGAGATTGAAGTCACGGGAGAGAGCAGAGTCGCACGCCCGGCCGACGGCGGCGCGCGGATTCGGAAATTGAATGCGCGCGCCGTCGCGCGCTGTTCGACCTGCTCGCTCACAAAGGATTACGCAGATGTGGACCCGTGGGAATCTCCTGTCACTCGGCGCCGGCCTGTTCATTGCGCTCGCCGCCGCCAACGCTTCCGCCAACACCTACAACATCGACTGGATGTCACTGGCGCCCACGCCGTTCGGCTCGGCGCCGCCGTTTGTGTCGTCGTACAATCTCGCGGGGATCGGCACCGTGAACATGACCTATTCGGCGAACTCGGATTTCGTCGAAGCGCGCCTCCAAGTCCCCCAACTCGCCGCGGGGTCGGTCAGCTACGCCGGCGACAGCTACGCGTGGACGAACCAGGAGACGCTGGCACGCACGAACTGGGGCTTCTCCGGCATCATCAACTCGTCGTGGTTCGTGACCTACACGTTTCCCGGCACGGTGCCCGCCAGCAAGCTCGTTCTCGGCGTCCAGGGTCTGGGACGCCGTGACCCGAATCCCGGCGAGACAACGGCAGACGCCACGACCGAAGCGATCGTGCTCCAGAACGGCACGCACTTTGGCGACTTCACCGGAGCGCTGAACGTGGGCCCGACGCAGTACACGCCGGGGGCTGGCATGTTCTCGATGATCAACTCGCTCAGCGGTCCTGGAGGGGCAGATCCCTGGTGGAATACCGGCCTCGCCGTCGTCCGCATCGACGACGCGGTGAACGCGCTCACCGTGCGAATCGATCAAACCAGTGGCGACGGCATCGGCGTGAACATCGGCGTCATCACGCCCGAGCCGGCGACCGCAGCCCTGCTGGTGACCGGCAGCCTCGTCGCGCTCCGCCGCCGTGCACAGCGCTGACCGGCACCCAACAGAGCCGGCCACGCAACGAGCCGCCTCATCCTCCCGCCGCAGCGGCGCGGAGGATGAGGCGCAGCTTGTCTCTTTGGCGCGCCCGGTCAGACTTCAGCGCCCGCCGTACTTGCCGACGCAGCGGATGGTGGTCTGGTCGCGGCACTCGGGCTGGTTGCGGATCTGCGTCCAGTACTCCTCGCGCACGTCGTCGTCGATCTCGATGACGCCGGGATAGAGGCGGTCGCCGCCACTGCGTTTGCAGCCGGAAATCCAGTACCCTATGCCGGTCGCAACGTCGACGCAGTTCCTCTTGTAGCCCTTGATTTTTCGCAATGCCATGCCGCGGTAGTAAAACGTGCGTCCGGTCGCGGAGAAGGAAACACGGCCGATGCGGGCCGTACCCGAGAGTCCGTCGCCCTTGTGCTCCACGTACATGATTCGCGGCTTCATCGCACCACCCACCTTTGCGCAATCCGCATCCCCGGCCGACGCCCCTATTTTAGCACAGTCTTTCCCGGGGAAAAAGCGGATGGTCTGCTTTGCTGCGCGTGCGACGCGAGCGGGGGATACGCCACGAATCCCAAGGCCACCCGGACAGGGGCCGTGCCGCGCGTCAGCCGAGGGTCGGTACGGTGGAGGAGACGATTTGGCGGTTGTATTCCGCAATGATGTCGCCGCGGCTGACCGTGCCGATGATCCGCCGGTTGTCCGCTCCATCCACGACCACGAGCTCTTCGCGCTCGGTACGCACCATGTGGTTGATCGCGGTGAGCAGTGACTCGTCCGCGGTGAGCGTCGTGGCGGGCACCGCGATATCCGCCGCGATCACCAGCTCCGCCATCTGCACCTCGGTCAGCGTGCGGCGAATGTCCTGCGCGGCGATCACGCCGGTGAGCCGGCCTTCCTCATCCACGACGGGAAAACACAACTGCGTAGTCATGACGTACCGGTCCACCAGCGACTTCAGCGTCATGCTCTCGGGCACGACCACCAGGCCCGCGTCGGGCCGCCGCCGGACCGCGTTGCCCACCGTGAGTCGCCGCAGGATCGCCCGCGCCATCGTGCCCAGCTTGCTCGGCGCGTCCATCCGTGACGGCAACTGCTTTTCGTACAGCGAAAACCGCTGGCACAGCAGGTACGACACCATGCACACCAGCATCGCCGGCAGCAGCAGCTTGTAGTTGCCCGTCATCTCGCTGACCATGATGATCGTCGAGATCGGCGTGTTCGCCGCGCCCGCAAAGAAGCCCGCCATCCCCACCAGCGCGAACGCACCCGGCTGAATCGCCAGCGACGTGAAGAAATGCTGGAACAGCAATCCGGTCGATCCGCCCAGCGCCGCCCCGATCACCACCGCCGGTCCGAAGACGCCGCCGCTGCCTCCGCTGCCGATCGACGCCGCCGTCGTGCCGATTTTCGCCAGCGCGATCAGCCCGAGGATCACGGCACCGACCAGCCCCGGCGCCATGCCCGCGGGCAGGATTCCCCGGATCGCAGCGGCTGTCGGCAGTTCGAGAATCGTCGGCCCGACCCCGGCGACGTCGTTGTTGAAGCAGGCCTGCACCACGCCGTAGCCCGCGCCCAGCGCCTCCGGCAGGAAAAACCCGATGAGGCCCGTCAGGCCGCCGCCGATCGCCGGCTTCAGGTGGTTCGGGATGTGCAGCCGCTTGAACATGAAGCCGCGAACGCCGTAGAACGTCCGCGTGAACAGCCACGCGCCCCCCGCGGAGATGATGCCCAAGAGCAGGTAAGGAGCCAGCAGCGAGACCTGGTTGAACGCGTAGTTGGGCGTGACCAGCAGCGGGTGCCAGCCGAAGAACACGCCGAACGTGCAGTACGCCACGATCGAGGTCACGAACGCCGGCACCACGACCTCGTACTCCAGGTCCGGCCCACGATAGAGCACCTCGGCTGCGAAGAGCGCCCCGGCCAGCGGCGCGTGGAAGATCGCCCCGATCCCAGCCGACATGCCGGCAGCCATGAGGATCCGCCGCTCGTTCGGCGAGAGCTTCAGGTAGTGGCCGAGCACCGAGCCGAAGCCCGATCCGATCTGGGCGATGGGCCCCTCGCGTCCGCCCGAGCCGCCGGTCCCGATGGTGATCATCGACGTGATGGACTTGACCAGCGGGACGCGGGCCCGCACCGAGCCGTCCTTGAAGTGGTACGCCTCGATCGCCGCGTCCGTCCCGTGGCCCTCCGCCTCCGGGGCGAAGGTGAAGGTGATCAGCCCGCTGACCAGTCCGCCGAGCATCGGGATGATCAGAAAGAGCCAGCGGATCGGCAGCCCGTCACCCGGGCCGAAGTGAAACAGCGGCTTCTCCCATCCCGGCGGCGCCGGGTGAAAGTGCGCCAGATATCCCATGAAAAACGCGCTGCCCGCGTCGAGCATCACGAAGAAGCCCGCCGCCCCCAGGCCCGCAACGAGCCCCACGATGAGGCACATCAGCAGCAGGCGCCGAAAGTCGATTTCCTCGACCTGCGCGGAAGTACGGAAGAAGCGTCCGAGTCCCATGCGGGACCTTTTCCGCGTAGCCTCCCGTTTTGTCAACCAAGCCCGCGCCGAACAGCCACTTCAGACCACCGGGCACCAAGCCCGGTGCCCCACCCACCCCGCGTGCTGCTCCGCGACAAAGCCCTGGCTGCTCAGTCCAGCATCTCGGGATAGATCGCCGCGGCGACCAGCGACGCGCCGTACTTCTCCCAGAGCTGCTGCTCGGTGAGGTCGCTGGCGTCCTCGCGGTACTCGACGGTGATGATGGGAATTCCCAGGGTGAGGCCCGCGTAGGAGCCCAGCGAGCCCGGGCGGCTGCCCACGCGTTTGACCGGCAGGTCGCACTGGGCGGCCATGGCGGAGGCGAGCGGCTCGCCCGGCCCGTCGTAGTCGAGCACGCCGTAGGGCTGGTGAATCGTGATGATCGCGTCCGGGGCGTGCTCCTCGAGCACCGCCATGATCGCCCGGCTCTCCGGCTCCGAGAGCGGCGCCACTCCATGATTCTTCGACGCGTCGAAGTTGTCCGCCGGGAAATTCCGGTTGAGGTCTACGCCGTGGGCGTTTTCCCGCGTGTTGTGCGCGAAGCCGTCGGGGTTGGCCACCGGCAAGAAGACAATCGTGCGCCCGGTGAGCAGGCGCGGATGCGCCTGCAGGTGCGCCTCGAGGTCACGCAGCAGCGGCGTCCCCACGCTCTCGTCCCCGTGGATCGTGGCCATGAACAGCACGGTCCGCCCGCCGTACCCCAGCGTCCGGCACTCGATCGGCCGCCCCTCCACCGACATGCCGACGACGCGTGACGTCGGCCCCTGACACCCGGTCATGAACGTTATCCCCATACCCAAAGCCACGATTGGTCCCAGCAGCGCTCGCCGCATCCGTGCAACCTCCCTGAAAAAGGCATGACCTGCTCCCGCGGCACATCATGCGCAGCATGGTCCGCACCGGCATCGTAAAGAACTTCGCCACCTGCTACAATCCCGGCGATTCGAGGCGAGACCGCACGCGATCGGTGGTAACCCGCTGCGTGATTGGTGTTTCTCCTGTTGTCGACGCGAGGGCCTTTTGCGTATGCCGCAGCAGTACGACATCGTGGTCATCGGCGGCGGACACGCCGGCACGGAAGCAGCCTGGGCGGCTGCCCGGCTCGGCGCGCGCACCGCGCTCGTCACCATGCAGCGCGACGCCATCGGCCGCATGTCCTGCAACCCCGCGATCGGCGGCATCGGCAAGGGCCAGATGGTCCGCGAGATCGACGCGCTCGGCGGCATCATGGGTCTCTGCACCGACCGCGCCGCCATCCAGTTCCGCATGCTCAACCGCCGCAAGGGACCGGCGGTGTGGGCGCCGCGGGCCCAGGCCGACCGCGTGCTCTACGCCCGCGCCGTGCAGGACATGCTCGCGACGGCGGCCAACCTCGAAATCATCGAAGGCACCGTGGCGGGCATCGACGTCGCCGACGCCGCTCCGCGCCGCCGCGTCACCGGTGTACGCCTGACGGACGGCAGCATAATCGGCTGCCGCGCCGTCATCGTCACCACCGGCACCTTCATGGCGGCGCTCATGCACTGCGGTGAAACCCGAACGCCCGGCGGTCGTGTCGGGGAGCCGCCGGCTGCCGACCTCAGCGCCCAGCTCCGCAGCCTCGGCCTCGAACTCGGCCGCCTCAAGACGGGCACCCCTCCCCGCGTCGCCCGCGACACCGTCGACTACGATCGCTGCGAGCTTCAGCCGGGCGACGACGACCCGGTGCCGTTCTCGTTCATGACCGGGCGGATCGAGCAGCCGCAGGTGCCTTGCTGGATCACCTACACCAACGCAGCCGCCCATGACCTCATCCGCGGCAACCTCCACCGCGCCCCGATGTACAGCGGCCAGATCCGCTCCACCGGACCGCGCTACTGCCCCTCCATTGAGGACAAGGTCGTCCGCTTCGCCGACAAGCTCCGCCACCAGGTGTTCCTCGAACCCGAGGGGTACGACAGCGACCGCATCTACTGCAACGGGATCAGCACGTCCCTGCCCCGCGACGTGCAGGACGGCATGCTCAAGACGATTCCGGGCCTCGAAAACGCCCGCATCGTCCAGTACGGCTACGCGGTGGAATACGACTTCATCCCCACGACGCAGACGCGGGTGACCCTGGAGAGCAAGCTCATCGACGGCCTGTACACCGCGGGCCAGATCAACGGCACGAGCGGCTACGAGGAGGCTGCCGGCCAAGGTCTTGTGGCTGGCGTGAACGCAGCCCGCCGCCTGGGCGGCCACGACGAGCCGTTCGTCCTGGCGCGCGACCAGGCCTACATCGGGGTCATGATCGATGACCTGATCACCAAGCCGCCGATCGAACCCTACCGCATGTTCACCTCGCGGGCAGAGTACCGCCTGTCCCTCCGCAGTGACAATGCTGACCGCCGGCTCACCCCGCTCGGCAGGTCTGTCGGGCTGGTCGATGACGCCCGCTGGGTGGCGTTTGAGTCGAAGCAGGCAGAAATCGAGCGTGTGACGCGGTTCGCGGAGGCCCACCCGTTCAACGGGCGACGCCTGATCGACGCCCTGCGCCGCCCGGATGGGGACGGGAGCCTGCTTGGTGACACCCTTGCAGAAGCGGGCGAGAGCCCCGTGCCAGCCCAGGTGCTGGAGCAGGTCGCGATCGACGCACGTTACGCGGGGTACCTGGCTCGCCAGGATCGCCAAGTCGAAAGATTCCGCAAAATGGAGTCTACTAAAATTCCCCCGTATGCCGATTATGCCCACATGACAGCGCTGCGAGTCGAGGCGCGGCAAAGACTCGAGGCTGTCGGACCGGCAACCCTGGGCCAAGCGGCACGTATCCCTGGCATCAGCCCTGCTGATGTGATGACGCTCGGTGTCTACCTGGCCAGCGGCCTGCCGTCCAAGTCGTACTGAAAACCAGCAATTGACCCTGCCGGCAGGCCTGTCGCCGCGGTTTCGCGGGCGGTTTGCGCGCAGGTTTGACGCGGGATTAAATGATTGACGTCTCACTTTAGGGGATGTAAGGTATGGCTAAATTGGGTGGAATAGGTCATTCTGCTGTCTTGATGGCACCTCGCGGCACGAACCACGGAGGGCCGGGTATGCTCAAGAGCGTATACACGACTGGTGAAGTCGCGCAGATATGTAAGGTAAGTCAGCAAACCGTCATCGGTTGTTTTGACAGCGGGCGGTTGAAGGGCTTTCGCGTGCCCGGATCGCGCTTTCGGCGCATTCCGCGTGAAAGCCTCGTTAACTTCATGAAGGAAAACGAGATCCCCTTGGATCATCTCGCCTCGGGGCGCAAGCGCGTGCTCGTGGTCGATGACGACCAGGCGATTGTCGACATGTTCACCGAGCTGCTCGAGCGCGACGGTCGGTTCGAGGTGCGCACGGCGAGCTCCGGCTACGACGCCGGCATGGTGACACAGCAGTTCCACCCCGACGTCATGCTGCTCGATTTCAAGCTTCCCGACGTCAACGGCAACGTCGTGTGCCGGACGCTGCGTGGCCAGCCTGATTTCGAGCACATGAAGATCATCATCATCAGCGGCGTCGCGGACCCGGACGAGATTGAGGATCTGAAGTCTGCTGGCGCGGACGACTTCATCCGCAAACCGTTCGACATCGAGATCGTCATTTCCCGTATGGCGGAAATGCTCAAGATGGCGTAACGCCACCGGCAACGGAAGAATTCGAGGTAACGACGTGTCGACGGCAGTGGGTGAGGAGCTGGCGAGGCCGAAGCCCGCCGCGGAGGAGTTGCTTGCCGCGCTGGCGAGCCGGACGCCCCCGCCCCCTGCCCGCGTCGTGGCCCTGCTACGCACCGCGTGCAGGCGGGCGGATACACCCCGGACATCTGACGCAACACTGATCCAGGCGATCGACGCGTGGCTCGCCCCGCTCCGCGCGGCCCTCCACGGGCCGTGGAGCGGCGAGTCCCACCGGCGCCGGTCAACCGCCACGGCAATCCTCGCAGCCAGCATCCTGGAGCAGGCGGAACCCGCATCGGTTGCTGCAGCCTTTGCTTCGGGTCTGATGCTCAAGGTTGGACAGCTCGCCCTCTACTACTGCTTCCCCAAGGGTTATAGTCGGGCGATCAGCGGCGCCGCCACCCATCGCGACGGCATCCTGGGCGCGGAGCGCGCCGTGCTCGGCGTCGACCACACGCTGGCTGGCAAGCGCCTCGCCGAATCGTGGGGCCTGCCGGCGCTGGTGCGCGATGTGCTGTGGCAACTGCACCACCCCGGCCCGTCCGGCGACCCGGCGCAGCGAAGCATCTGCGCTGCCGTGCGCCAGGCCGACCAGCAGGTCCGCCGCGCGGCGATCGGCTGGCCGGACTTCCTGCCCCTGGGCGTCCAGGGGAACGCCGCGTATGCACACGACCAGCTTGGCGTCGCGATCGACGACCTGTTGCGCCGGTCAGCCGAGCTGCCGGATGTGCCGCGCGAGGAAAGCGCATCTCCTCCTGCCAAGCGCATCCCAGTGTCGAGGCCACCGGCGACGGCTGCTTGGCGTAGCGTGCTCCTCGACTTCCTCGCGATGCCCGCGGGCGGAAGCGTCGCGGACGTGTGTGCCGCGGTGGCGCGGAGCGCGCAGCGCCTCGTCGGAACGACGGCTGCGGCGGCTTTCGCTGCCGGCCCGCAACAGCAGACGTGGGTTGGCGCCGTTCGCGAGTTGGACAACCAGTCCGTCCGCATTCCGATGCCAGCCGACCTGGCGCGGCTGCTCAACACGACCTGCGACGCGGCAGACTCCGGGCCGATCGCCGCACCCGACGAGCTGATCCGCGCGCATGGCGCGCTGGCCCGCTCGTTTGCCGCACGAAACGTACCCACGCGGATGCTTCCGCTACGTCACGACGGTTGCCTGGTCGGTGGCGTGCTCTTCCCCGACGCACCGAACACCAACGACACGCCCATCGATTGGGTGCTGGTGTCCGCCGCATTTGCGCGCATCATCGCGATGGCGCTCGAGACCGATGCGCAGCGTCATCTGGCGGAATCGCTGGCGCTGAACCACGCGGACGGTAAGGCGGCTGCACCGGCGGGCACCTTTTCTCCGCTCGCGGCGATGGCCGCCGGCGCTGCGCACGAGCTCAACACGCCGCTCGCGGTTATCGCAGGCCGTGCGCAGATCCTGCGGTTGGACGCCACCGATCCGCGCGTACGACAGGATCTATCCCTCATCAGCGAACACGCCCAGCGGGCCAGCGCGATCGTGTCGGAGCTGCTGGCCTGCGCGAAGCCGGAGCCGCCCCAGCCGCGTGACGTTGTGCTGCGCGCCTGGCTCGACCAGCAGCGGCAGCATTGGGAAGCCTCATTCCCCGCTCCGGCAGTCCATTTCGACATCCGAATATCGGACGACGCGCTGCAGGTCCACGCCGATCCGCGGCAGATCGGCGAGGCGTTCGCGGCCCTGATCGCAAACGCGATCGAAGCGCAGACCTCCCGCCCCGCCCACGTGGCAATCAACTCCCATTCGCAGCCGACCGATGACACCATCGTCGTGTCGATCGGAGACCACGGCTGCGGCATGGCCCCGGACGTTCTCGCCCGGGCCTGCGATCCGTTCTTCTCCCATCGACCCGCGGGACGCAGCCGCGGACTTGGCCTTTCCCGTGCGGTGCGGTTGATCGAGATCAACCGCGGCCGCCTGTGGATCGATTCCACGCCGGGAGTAGGCAGCGAAGTCCACGTGGCGCTGCCCGCCGGGGCGCCCTCGACCAGCGCGTGCTGAACCGAGCGTCGGCGCCGCGACCTGCGATAAGGTTTACGGCAGCGCGGTGGCAGCATCCGCGCCCGCCGGCAGCGAGCGCCGCAAGCATGACGATGGAAAAGATCCTGCTGGTCGAACGCAACCCGCGCATCATCGAGATGCTTGTCGAAGCCTTCGTGCGCCGCTTCGACTCCCAGATCACCTGCGTGTCGAGCGGCGAGGACGCGCTCGACGTGGAGATCTTCGAGCCGCACGCGATCGCGGTGGTGGACACCAACCTCGACGGGATCGACGCGCTCACGCTGGCCGGCCGCCTGTGCGAGTTGAGCGACCGCCCGGTCATCCTCACCGGATGCGACCCGACCACGGCCGACGTCATCGAGGCGCTGCGGATGGGCGTCGCCGACTTCTTCGTGAAGCCGTACGAGATCGACGGGCTGCTCAACACGATGGCGGAGGCGCTGAGCGTCCATCGCCAGATGCGCGCCCGCGTACAGCGCGAGGAGCGCACGCGGCGTCTGCTCCGCAAAGTGATCCGCGAGCGGCGCGCGCTCAACGAGCGCGTCGAGCTGATCTGCCGGGACCTGGTGGGCGCGCACAAGCGCCTGGCCACGCGTGTGCTGGCGCGCGAAACCCAGGGCATCTAGAACAACCACGAATATCCCAAAGCAGCCGCGTTGTAGGCCGCATGGAGCAGGATGGCCGTGATCCACAACGGCAGGGCTGCGCCGATGCGCGGCGGGCGGAACTCGGCCACGCACTCGCGCCATACGTTGACGAGTCCGCGGGCCGCGACAGCCGAGCAGCCCGCGTGCAGCACCACGCACGCCGTCCAGCGCCACAGCACGACATCGAGCCCGGGATTGGAAATGTACACCGTCAGATAGAGTACGTTCTCGATGGCCGCGAAGAGGACCGCGGCCCCCACCGCCGCCACGTAGATCTGCGTTTCATCGCGAAACAGGTAAGGCTTGAGCTCGACGAGGAGCGCCGCGGCGCCGATCTTCAGAGCTTCTTCGAGCACTGGGGCGAACACGATGGCGATCAGCGGCACGCTCATCGCCGACAGGCCCGGCGGGCCGTAGAGCAGCGCGGCGATCACCGCGAACGGACCCGCGGTCAGCGCCGCCCCCGCGATGCTCAGCCAACTGCGTCGCGCGGAGACGGCCTGCTGGCGGGCACTGAGCCATTGGCGGAAGCGGTCGCGGCCCGCCGGGGCCGGCCGGTACCATTCACGCCGGCCACACTCCGGGCAGGGTTTCTCCAACTGGTGGCCACGCAGGTTGTAGCCGCAGTTGCGGCAGGTCCAGTCCTGCGCCACGAATTCGCCGACGCGCCCGGGGAGGATGTCCGGCTCGTCGTACACGCTGCCGCCCGGCCGGTAGGCCTCCGGGTTGCCGGCGTGCTCGCGGCCGAGCGTGTGTTCCGCGCGTCGCTCCGAGGGATCGCCAGCAGGTTTGCCTGCGCGAAACTGTGGCTCGTCGTATACGCTCGGTTTGCGCCGACGCCGGAACATGAGTGCTATCCGCGAACGACCGCTGTCCCAAAGGCGAACACCTCGACGCTCACGGCGGGATTCTTCTGCTGGGTGCCGGTGATACTCGACGTGCCCAGGCGCATATTCCACACCTCGCACGCCCCCAGGGCCCGCGCTTCCTCCAGCATGCGCAGGATCGCCTCGCGCCGCGCCCGTTCCATCAGCGTCTCGAACGCCTTCACCTCGCCGCCGACGACGTTCCTCAGCGCCGCGACGATGTCGTCGCTCTCCCACGGCAGTTGGAAGCGGATCCGT
>ERZ795053.1626-NODE-1626-length-28362-cov-10.510510_pt1 | contig 28362 bp, 23 predicted proteins | sample MGYA00375137_ERZ795053 | MGnify/ENA primary metagenome ERZ795053 (study PRJEB30182, sample SAMN05720284) | activated sludge metagenome | isolation source: Anaerobic digester | place: Hong Kong | collected 2014-12-17 ...
TCTATACCGCCGGGCAGGGCGTGCTGGAAGGGATCACCCGCCAGATTGTGCTGGATTTGCTGCCCCAACTGGGCATTCCGCTGCGCCTGGAAGCGATACACCGCGACGAAGTGGGCACGCTGGACGAGGCCTTTATCAGCGGCTCATCGCGGGCGATTTTGCCGGTGACTTCTATTGACGGGCAGCGCGTGGGCCACGGCCGTCCCGGTCCCATTGGCCGACGCCTGCTGATAGCTTATAATGAATTCGTGGCCAAAACCATCCGGCCAGCCATTTCAGAGTGATCCGTGCGGTGGAACGAATACCCCATTCGTTCCGCAGTGGTTAACAAAAAGGGTAAAAAATAGAGCGATGAGTTTTATGGAACTACCGGCGCCCGATTTAGAGCAGTTTGCCCTCACCCTGTATGATATTAACGCTGTCCGCCTCGGCCAGTTTCGGCTGCACAGCGGCCTGAACTCGCCCATTTACCTGGATTTGCGCATGTTGGTGTCTTATCCGGCGGCGCTGCGGCTGGCGACGGCCGTTTACCAACGCTTGCTGGTCGATCTGGACTTTGACTTGCTGGCCGCCGCGCCGATGGCCGGATTACCGCTGGGCACCGCCGTCTGCCTGGCCATGGACCGCCCGCTCATTTATCCGCGCAAAACGGCCAAGAGCTACGGCACGGGCAAAGGCATCGAGGGCGCGTATCAGGTGGGGCAAACGGCCGTAGTCATCGACGACCTGATTACCTCCGGCGACAGCATTTTGCAGGCGATCATTGCCCTCAAGGCGGCCGGATTGCACGTTCGGGATGCCGTGGTGCTGGTGGACCGCGAGCAGGGCGGCATGGAAACCTTGCGCGAGGCGGGCTACGAACCGCACGCCGCCCTGACCATTCGCCAGTTGTTGAGCACGTTGGCCGCGCACGGCCGTATCACCGACCGCGAACGCACGAAAGTTTTACAAAATTTATAGTCAAGCACAGGTTAAGTAACCCGCAAAAGGTTTTGGGAATTAGACCCGAAGGGTTTTGCATCAATTTAGTCGAGTATCTCAGTTTCAAACCCTTCGGGTCTTCTAAGATTTACAAAATTTATAGTCAAGCACAGGTTAAGGCGGCCGGGAAAACGGCCGTTGCGCCTTGAACAACACAACCTGGTTGGGGGAGTTTTCAAACAGACTGTTTGGTCGAATGATTGCCACCGCCTGGCAGATCACGCCTGGCCGGCCTGATAGCCAGCGTCTACCACCCTCGGCCATATTGGATGGAACACAGGAGAAAAATGATCCATGAGTAACTTAAAACGCGATAAGTCAGCCAATTTGCTGCGCTACGAACAAAATCCCCTGGACGTGATCTTCAAGCCCAAGGGCGTAGCCGTGATTGGCGCAACCGAAAAAGAAGGCAGCGTCGGCCGCACCATCGTCTGGAATTTGATGAGCAGTTCGTTTGGCGGAGCCATTTTCCCGGTCAACCCCAAGCGGCGCAGCATCCTGGGCATCAAAGCCTACCCCAGCGTAGCCGACATCCCCGACGAAATTGATCTGGCGGTCATCGTCACGCCCGCGCCCACCGTGCCGGACATCATCGGCCAATGTGTGGACGCCGGGGTGAAAGGAGCCATCGTGATTTCGGCCGGGTTCAAGGAGATCGGGCCGGAAGGGGTGGAATTGGAACGGCGCATCATGGCCGAAGCGCGGCGCGGCAATATGCGCATTTTTGGCCCCAACTGCCTGGGAGTGATGAATCCCATCACCGGCCTGAATGCCACGTTTGCCAGCGCCATGGCCAATCCCGGCTCGGTTGGGTTTATCAGCCAGAGCGGGGCGTTGTGCACGGCCGTTCTTGATTGGAGCTTCCGCGAAAACGTCGGCTTCAGCGCTTTCGTCTCCATCGGCTCCATGCTAGACGTCGATTGGGGCGACCTCATCTCCTACCTGGGCGATGATCCCCGCACCAAGAGCATCGTCATGTACATGGAAACCATCGGCAACGCCCGCTCCTTCCTTTCCGCGGCGCGTGAAGTGGCCCTCACCAAGCCGATCATCGTCATCAAGCCGGGCCGCACAGAAGCGGCGGCGCAGGCAGCCGCCTCGCACACCGGTTCCCTCACCGGCAGCGACGAAGTGCTGGCCGCTGCTTTCCGCCGCTGCGGCGTGCTGCGCGTCGAGTCCATCGACGACCTGTTTAACATGGCCGAAGTGTTGGCCAAGCAGCCCCGCGCCCTTGGCCCCCGCATGACTATCGTCACCAACGCCGGCGGCCCGGGCGTGCTGGCCACCGACGCCCTCATTACCGGCGGCGGGCAGTTAGCCTCGGTTTCCGACGAGACGATGGAAAAACTGAATACCATCCTGCCGGCGGCCTGGAGCCACGGCAACCCCATCGACATCCTCGGCGACGCCGGCCCGGATCGGTACGCCGACGCCATCGAAATCATCGCCAACGACCCGCAGAGCGACGGCTTGTTGGTCATTCTGACGCCGCAAGCGATGACCGACGCCACCCAAACGGCCGAATTTATCAAGGACAAATTCTCCCGTCCGGCCGGTTACCCCTTCGGCAAGCCGATTCTGGCCAGTTGGATGGGCGGCGCCGACGTGGCTACCGGCGAAACCATCCTGAACCGGGCCAACATCCCCACGTTTACCAATCCCGACACGGCCGCGCGCATCTTCAATTACATGTGGCGCTACAACCGTCGCCTGCAAAGCCTGTATGAAACGCCCTCGCTGCCCTCTGGTATGGACGAAGAAGCCTACAAGCGCTTCCTCACCGGCGAGGTCATCGAAGGGGTGCGTAACAGCGGCCGCACCATCCTCACCGAATATGAATCGAAGCAAATTCTGGCCGCCTATGACATCCCCACCGTGCCGACGCGCCTGGCCAACAGCGCCGACGAAGCGGTGGCCGTGGCCGAAGAAATGGGCTATCCGGTGGTGATTAAGCTGAATTCGGAAACCATCACCCACAAAACCGACGTGGGCGGGGTGCGCCTGGACCTGGTGACGGCCGATGAGGTGCGTTACGCTTACGAATCCATGGAACGCTCGGTGTCGGAAAAATTCAGCGCCAACGACTTTAAAGGGGTGACCGTGCAGCCGATGTTGAAGCTCAACGAAGGGTACGAGCTGATTTTGGGCAGCAGCCCCGACCCGCAGTTTGGCCCGGTGCTGTTGTTTGGCACGGGCGGCACGCTGGTGGAGGTCTTTAAGGATCGGGCGCTGGGTCTGCCGCCGCTGAATACCACGCTGGCGCGGCGCATGATGGAACGCACCAAGATCTACGGCGCGCTAAAAGGCATCCGGGGGCGTGACCCGGTGAATCTGGCGGCGCTGGAAGAATTGATGGTGCGCTTTAGCCAGTTGGTGGTAGATCAGCGCTGGATCAAAGAGATTGACATCAACCCGCTGTTTGCCTCTTCAGACCATCTGATAGCCCTGGATGCGCGGGTGGTATTGTATGATTTGGAAACGAAGAAGGAAGAGCTGCCGCGGCTGGCGATACGGCCGTATCCCTCCCGCCACATTTTCACCTGCAACGCCCAAAACGGCGAAGAATTCACCTTCCGCCCCATCCGGCCGGAGGACGAACCGCTCATGGTGCAGTTCCACCAGACGCTGTCGGAAAAGAGCGTCTATCTGCGTTACTTCCGTTCCTTCAACCTGGATCAGCGCGTGGAACATGAGCGCCTGACTCGGATCTGTTTTGTGGACTACGACCGGACCATCGCCCACGTGGTGACGCACAAAAACGCCGCCGGCGAAACCGAGATCGTGGCGGCGGGGCGGCTGACGCGCTCCCATGCCCAAAACCAGGCGGAATACGCCATCCTGGTTAGCGATGGCTTCCAGGGCATTGGCATCGGCACGCAGCTTTTGCGCCGCCTGCTCACCATCGGCAAAGAGGAAGGCATTGCCACCGTGGTGGCCTACATGCTGCCGGAGAACCGGGGTATGCGCCATGTGAGCCAGAAATTGGGCTTTGAATTTGAGCGCGAAGCGGACTTGTTGAAGGCCTCGATTAATCTGGAAAACTTCGATCCAAATGTTTAGCGAATGATAAGTAACAGGCGCTGCACGGCGCTATCTAATGCATTGTTTACGAAAAGGGAGTATTCTTCAGACAGATTTGATCAGGAAGTACGAGGGAAAACTCCTCCCCTAAAACTGGCACGAGAAACGCGACTGGAACCCTGATCAAGTTGAGGGTAATGTACCCCCTTTTCCTCGTACTTGCATTGCCCGAAAACCTGGAGCACATGCTTCCCTCCTGACATGTGTCCCTAAAAAAAGAAGCGCCGTCTCCTCCGAGGCGGCGCTTCTTTTTGTTTCGGCTTTTCTGGCTCCAGATGAATTCTGATCGGCGGCCCCCGAATCGGTTACAATAAGCGTATGGATCACGATTCAGATGATTACCCTACTTCCAGCACGGCCGTGCAGGCCAGGGCCAATTACGACCGCCTGAGCCGCTGGTATGATTGGCTGGCCGGTTCCGAGGCGAAGTATCGCGCCGCCGGACTGGCCGTTTTGGCGGCGCAGCCGGGCGAGCAGATTTTAGAGATTGGTTTTGGCACAGGGCAGAGCTTGATGGCGCTGGCCACGGCCGTTGGCGAATCCGGCCAGGTTCATGGCCTGGACGTGTCGCCGGGCATGTTAAACGTGGCCTGGGACCGGTTGGCGCGGGCCGGTTTGCGCCAGCGCGTCGCGCTGCAATTGGGAGATGCGGCGTCCTTGCCGTATGAAACGGCCGTTTTCGATGGCGTCTTTCTCAGTTTTACCCTCGAATTGTTCACCCCGGCGGACCGGGCGCAGGTGCTGGCGGAAATCCACCGGGTGCTAGAGGCAAACGGCCGTTTGTGTGTGGTCTCTCTAGCGAAAGAGGGCGCGGGCACGGCCGTGCGCCTGTACGAATGGTGCCACGAGCGCTGGCCGGCGGTCATCGACTGCCGCCCGATTTTTGTGCCAGAGGTCATTCGCGCCGCCGGATTCCACCTGCGTCAAACCCGGCGCATGTCGATGTGGGGTCTGCCGGTGGCTATTGTCCTGGCGGATAAGGCGGCCGTTTGAAGCATTGGCTGCTGCTGATTGGTTTATGGCTGCTGGCGGGGTGCGGGTCAACGGCCGTGCTCCCTGTTTCGCCAACCGTTCTGCCGCCGCCGCCCACACCAGCGATTCTTCCGTCTACGGCTACGCCTGCGCCGCTGCCGCCCACAGCCACCGCCACCGCCCGGCCGACGGCCACGGCCGTCGCCGTGCCCTCATCCCTGCTGCCCACTGCGCCCAGTCCCACCGCCACGCCTGATCCTTATGCAGATCTGACGATTGAGGCGTTGAGCAAACGGCCGTATGGCGGCGGGATGCTAGAAATTGTCGACACCCTGGAACGCAACGACGACTTCACCCGCTACCTCATCACCTATCCCAGCGACGGCCTGACCATTTACGGCTACATGAACGTGCCCAACGAGGGCGATCTTTTCCCCGTGGTGTTGATGCTGCATGGCTATGTAGACCCGACCGCGTATGAGACTGTGGCCTATACCCGCCGCTATGCCGACGATCTGGCGCGCGCCGGCTACTTTGTCATCCACCCCAATTTCCGCAATTATCCGCCTTCAGACAGCGGCCCGGACCCGTTTCGCATTGGTTATGCCATCGACGTGCTGAACCTGATCGCCATCGTGCGGGCGCAGAGCCAGGACCCGCTGGGCGTGCTGCGCCGGGCGGATGCGGATCATATCCATCTGTGGGGACACAGCATGGGCGGCGGCGTGGCCCTGCGGGTGCTGGTGGTGAACAATGCGGAATATTTGCGCACGGCCGTGTTGTACGGGGCGATGAGCGGCGACGAGCAGCAAAATTATGAGCAAATCCAGGTGTGGAGCAACGGCCGTCGCGGGGAATATGAATTAGCCGCCTCGCCGGAGATGTTGGCGGCGATTTCGCCGATTAATTTTCTGGACCGGGTGCAAACGGCCGTAAGCATCCATCATAGCTATGCCGATGAGACCGTGCCGGTCAGTTGGTCCGAGGATTTATGCGCCCGGCTAGAGGCGCTCAGTCGGCCGGTAGAATGCTTTTTCTATGAGGCAGCGCCGCACACATTTCGCGGGCTGGCCGATTGGCAATTTATGGAGCGGGTGCGGCTGTTTTACGGCCGTTATTGAGGCAAAAGAGTGCCAGACCAGCGCTGGTCTGGCACTCTTGAATGGATTTAACGATTACTGACTGGCTGTGGCCGTCGCCGCCATGTCAGCGCAGCGGCCGTCAAAATCATCAGGGTGAGGCCGACTAAAGGCAAACCGGGGGATTGGGAGGCGGAAAAAGCTTGCAGGGTAACGGCCGTGGGCGCCTGGCAGCCAGGGAAGGAGAAGGCATTGGCATTGCTAAAGGCCAGACTTGTCCCGCCTGGATACCCTTGGGAAGCGCCATTAGGCGGAAAGGCCGTCATCGCATCGCTAAATGTAATACCGTTCAGGCCGCCGTTGACCGTGGCCGCGGCCAGGCCGCCGCTGCCGGTGGCCACGGCAATAAACCCGCCGCCACCGCCGCCGCCTGGACCCATCGCTTCCTGGGGATAGGGTTTGTCTTGATAAACCACACTAAGCTGATCACCCCCCTTCCCGCCATTTGCGGCCAGCGTCAGAGCGTTGGTCAAGAACAATTTTGACTTGACAACAATTGTGCCGCCGCCGCCGCCGCCGCCAGCGCCATCGTCATGAGCCGGAAATGTGTCTAATGCGCTTGCTCCATTTGCCAGTACGCTGCCACTGCCGGACATGGTGCTGGCCATAATGACGACGAGCCCGCCGCCGTTGCCACCTGAGGAAGCGGCAACATTATTGCCATCACCCGATCCGCCGCCGCCGCCTAAAAATAACCGGGCATTGGGATTGTTATCTACCGGGCGGCCACCAAGTCCGCCGACTTGTCGGCGATATTCTCCGAATACGTCTCGCCACAATTGGTTGTCAGGACCGATAACTGTCGGATCCTGGTAAGCGTCTGAAAAGGTGTAACCGCCGCGACCACCGCCGGCGCCGCCCTGAAAATAGGACGGCACGATATTGCCTGGGGCAGGGGAGCCGTCATCAAGGAACCAGGCAGCAGCGTAGGGGTCATTGGCGTCGACGAAGCCGTTGCCGCCATTCCAAACGCCGCCATTACTCCCATTGGCGCCGCCGCCGCCGCCGGCATTGTGGGCATTGCCGCCGCCGCCACCATTTGCCGGGGCGCCGCGACTGTACCGGCCGCCTTCATTGATATACACAACCTGGTCACCCAGAATACTCTCGCCTTTTTCCCCGCCATTAGGAAAATCTTGGGCGAGATAGTCTGAAATATTCCAACCGCCAAGATGGAAGTTCGGGTAAGGTTCACCTCCCCGAAAGCCGAGACCCGAAACGTCTATAGTGCCATCGACCACAAGGTTGCTGCTGACGTGTATGGCTACGATGCCGCCTGTTTGTCCGTCCCAAGGCTGGCCGGTGACGATGGCTCCGTTTTGGATAGTGAGGTTGTTGTATTGGGGCACTCTGATGACCTGGACGTTGCCATTTACAGTGTCGTAGGTGTTGGTGATGCCGCTGCAAGAATAGGGCGGCGTGCTGGTTGAAGCTACCGTAATGTCGTTGCCGGTAACGGCCGTTACAACTGCAAACTCATAAGATCCAGCCTGCTCGTAAGTGAACTGGCCATATGTTGCGTCATCGGCAGTGGATGAAAAAGCAGCGCCCTGAGCCTGGTAAATCATGACCAGGTCACCAGCCGACAAAGCTTCCTGGGCGAAATCTCCTGCCGAATTGTCATTTAAGGCGGCAATATCATCGACCTGGATGATGTTATTGTTGATTTGTACAACACGCGCATACCTGTTAAGAATCACGGTCCCGGCCGCCAGGGTACGGTCGCCGTCTATGCCCGTATCGGCTAAAACTACACCAGGAACGCCAAAAATCATGCCTAGTAAAGTGAAGGTGAGACTGAACGAAAGAATATTCCTTACGCGGGCTGTGGTATGTCCAAAATTCATGAAGTTCCTCATCATTGCTATATTTTCCATAATTGGACAGCGGCAATTAGCTTTTTTATTGACGTTTATGCATCTGCACCCAGAGGATTGATTTCCTTCTGGTAAAAGACCACAGATATAGTCACACTCTGTGGGTACTCACCAAAGTGACTGGGTATCATGAGTTTTTAATCTCAGGTGGACTCCCAACCATCCAGATCTACTTCCCAAAATGGCGCTGACACTGTGTATGCTACATTTTCAATTTTCGTTGAAACATGCCCATATGCTATACGGTGTATATCTGGGTTTCCTTTCAAAAAAACTTTCATTCGCAAAATTCATATATTTTGGGGGAATTTCGACCGGGAAAAAGCAATAGTACCATTGGGCTAGTCGCGTGTTGATAGATTTTACTTCGGACGTGTTATTGTCAATTGAACGGCCGTGCTTATCATATTACACTAGAGAGAAGAAGAATTTTATTGGTACCCTTCGCTATCTGGAGGTGATTATGTGTGGTCAAACTGATTTCCAGCAGTCTGTTCCATCCAATCACGCCTGGCAGCGTATGGCGCAGCGAAACGTCTCCTTCGAAGATGTTGAATATGTTCTTGAACATGGGGAAAAAATACACCGGGCAGGGGCTGTGTTTTTCCACCTGGGCAAATGCAACATTCCCAAAGCGCAACGTCGACTGGTTGAAAGATTGGAAGGGACAATCGTCGTTTTGAGCCGCGACCTTTCTGTCATTCTGACGGTATATCGCAACCGCCAGGGTGGGTTGGGTCACATCAAGAAGAAACCGGCGCGCAGCCGTTACCCCAAATATTTTGAGTACGGCCGTGCACGGTGGTCCTGACTAATTAAGCTGACGGCCGTCTCATTGGTTTGCGGCCCCGGGCGCGTCTAGCGCACCAAGTGCCTGACGCGCCTGCACCTGGTCGGGTCTGATGGCCAGAGCTTGCTCCCAGGCGGCTCTGGCTCCGGCCTCATCGCCCTGCGCCAGCAGGGCATACCCCCGGTAGAGATAGGTTTCTTCAACGAATTGGCCGCCGCTGCTTTGCAATGTGGCTGATGTCAGTGTCAGCACGTCATCATAACGGCCGTTCGCCAAATACGCCTCGTACGGTTCGAATTGATACCACAACATCCGCCACGGCAGGCCAACCGTGCGCGCCTGGTCAAACGCCGCCGCCGCATTTTCATAATAGGACCCCTGGCCGGTCAGTTGGCCCAGATGCGTCAGGCTGCTGCCCAGGTTGAACCAGATGAAGGCATTGTCCGGCGCAACAGCCGTCAGCCGCTGCGCCGCTTCGGCGGCCTGCTGCCACATGACCAGCGGGTCGTTGAATGGCTCGCCTACCAGTTCGCCAACTTCGACGGCTGCCTCGGGCGGGTAAACCACCAGGAAGGTATTGTTGAACTGCTGCCAGTATTCGGCCAGCGTGTCGTAGCTGTCTGCGCGACCGCTGCTGTCCCACGGGCCCAGGAACGTATCCAGCCCCACAAATTCTTGCGCCGTATCGTCATAGCCGATGAGCGTCAGGTAATGGCCCATCCAGCCTTCCCATGCGCTGGGCATCAGCCCCTTTTCGACGATGATGGGGTAACCGGCGGCCAATAATCGTTTGAGCGTATCCAGGTCGCCGCCGCGGTAAACGGCCGCGCGCAGGCGGGTGTGGTTATTGACATAATCCGCCAGCTCTTCCGGCGAGACGTTGCGGTCGTCATAGGTCGGGCGGACGACGGCCGCCACGTCGAACTGGTCGTCGGGCAGGCCATAGTAGCGTAGAACGAGGCTGAGGTTGGTGGGGCCGCAGTTGTTGAATTTTTGCGGCGTGATTTCCAGACCACTCAGGCGCACGGCCGTTGGCCGGGGCGTCGGTGTGGGCCAGGGGGTAGGGGAATGGGTCGGCAGCGGCGTGGGCTGATTGGTGGGCTGCGGTGTAGGTGGTGGGGTGGATGTGGCTGTGGGCGGCGGCAAGGTGGGGATGACCACGGCGCGGGTAGGTTGTCCGGCAACGGCCGTGGGTGCGGGCAGCGCCGTGGGCAATGGCGTGGCGGCCAGAACCAGTACCCGGTAGGGCAACTGCTGCTGGACCGTTCCCGGCAGCGCGCCCACCAGCCAGGGCAGCGCCCACCAGGCTGCCAATCCGCCCAGTAGACCCACGGTAAGCACCACAATTCCGACACGCGCAATTCGGTTCATTCAAGAAAAAGAACACGGATTGGCGCACGATAATGGACACGCACAACCAATCCGTGTCAAAAAATAAGTTGGCCTACAGCTTGGTCAGGAAAATTTTGGCCAATTGGCTGTTATCCCGGCCGCGTTTGATGAGAAAATCGATCAGCGCCGGGAAGCGCATGAGAATGCGCTGGTAGGTGTACGAGCGGTGCAGACCGGGCCATAATTCCTGGCGGCAGCGTTGTTCGTAGATTTTTAGCTGGCTGAGGGCCGTGCTGCCGGCCGTCAGCGCTTCGTGGGCGGTTTTGGCGGCCAATTCGGCTGAGATCATGCCATTGTGGATACCGCCGCCGGTGATCGGGTTGATGAATCCGGCCGCGTCGCCGACCAGCAGCGCGCCGTCGAAGGCGAAGCGCAGCCCTTCTTGCGAGCCAAAATTGAGCTGCCAGGTGGCTACGTCGTGGAGTTTGCCACCGTTGAGCAGGCGTTTTTTGATCTCCGGCATGGCCAGAAAATCGTGCAGCATGTCTTCCAATTTGCGTTTGGTCTGGCGGAATTGGTCCAGGCGCATGCCCAGGCCGATGTTGGCCCGGTGGTTGCCCAGCGAGAAAATCCAGGCGTAGCCCGGCGAGATGTCTTCGTATAGGTAAAATTCAACGGTGTTGGGCACCACTTCGGCGATGTCTTCGATGTAGGCGCGGAGGGCGACGGCTTTGTGCTCGGGGACATGTTGTTCTTCTTTAGTGCGCAGCCCGCGGGCGATGGCCGAGGTGACGCCGTCGGCACCGATGACCAGTTGGGCGTGGTAATCGACGGTGTGGCTACGGCCGTTTGTCCCCACTTTGGCTCGCACCCCCACGACACGGCCGTCTTCGATCAGCGGTTCTTGCGCCTGCGCCGCCTGAAACTCCGCGCCAGACTCGACGGCGTGCTCTTGAAGCAGGGCGTCGATGACCTTGCGCGGGGCGACGTAACAATGCTCGCCGCGCGGCCCCGGCTTGAGCATGGCGTCCATCGTGTGGCCTTTAGGCGAAACCAGGCGCATCTGGTCGATGCGGTAAAAGTCGCCGCGCGCTTCGGCGGCTTCTACCTTAGCCTGCATCCCCATGGTGCCCATCATCTCCACGACGCCGGTGGGAATGCCGTCACCGCAGATTTTATCGCGTGGAAAGCTCTGCCGGTCGAGCAAAAGCACATCGTGGCCATGTTGCGCCAGCATTGTTGCCGCGGTAGCGCCAGATGGCCCGGCTCCGACAACAATCACTTCGCGTTCTTGGTTCATAAAGTTTCCTCCAATCTGAAATAAAATTAGGGGTCAAAGAAAGATGGCCGGATTGCCCGGCGGGAAAGTCGCTCTGTTTGGAATCTTTCGCTTTGACCGTTATGCCTGGTTTGAATTGACGGCCGTCCCCATCCAGGCCGCCATATCTGCTTTCAACTGTGCCAATGATGGCGCGTGCACGTACATCATGTGTCCCGCTTCATAATATGTCATTTGAATGTTGCCACGCAAGTCAGCCGCCAGGCCCAAATGATTGACCGTGTAGCGCGTGGCCTGATACGGCGTCGCCAGGTCGTAGTACCCATTAGCGATCAACACCTTCAGGTGCGGATTGATGCTCATGGCCTTACGCAGCGTCTCGGCCACGTTGACAAAGGAGTTCTGGTACTCGTCGTAATTCCAGGGCTGCACGCGGCCGGTCAGGATTTCGTAGGGGAGGTCGATCTCGAACTGTAGGTCGCGGCGCACGTAATCGTTCAGGGTGGCGGTGTATGGCCCCTGGATGACGGCATAGCTGGGATCGAATTCGTTGGTTTCTCCGACCGAATCGCGGTCTACGCCGGTAAAGCGGCTGTCCAGCCGCCCGACGGTGCGCCCCTGGTCGCGCAGCAGTTCCTTGCAGAAGCGGTGGATGTTCAGGCGCAGGTCGGTGCGCTCGACGTAGTCCACGGAGAGGCCGGTGTAGCGGGCCAGTTTTTCGGCCACGGCCGTGCGTTGTTCGGCCGGCAGCGCCGCTCCCTGCATCAGCGCCAACGTGTATTCATTCAGGGCAAACGCTTCCACTTCGGCCAGCGTCTGGCGCAAATCGGCCTGCAGCTCGGGGGCCAGACGGCCGTGATACCAGGCCGTGGCCGCATAGGTGGGCAGGAAGAGGATATAGGGCAGATCGTTGCCGGGCCGGAAATAGGCGGTCTGGAAGTTCAGGATCGACGAGATGAGCAGAATGCCGTTCAGGTACATGCCGTGCCGCTCTTGCAGGTAGCCGGACAGCCCGGCGGCGCGGGTGGTGCCGTAGCTTTCGCCGGCCAGGAATTTGGGCGAGGACCAACGGCCGTAGCGCGTGGCATACAACCGGATAAAGTCGCCCACCGACTGAATGTCCTTTTTGAAGTTGTGGAATTCCTTTGGCTTTTCGCCGGGCACAGCGCGGCTGAAGCCGGTGCTGACCGGGTCGATAAACACCAGGTCGGTCTGGTCTAGCAGGGAGAATTCGTTATCGATCAGGCGATAGGGCGGCGGCAGGACACGGCCGTTCTCCTCTTCCACCTGGACGCGCTTGGGGCCAAACAATCCCAGGTGCAGCCACACCGACGAGGAGCCCGGGCCGCCGTTGAAAGCAAAGGTGATTGGCCGTGTCCCCGGCTCGGCGTCGTCTTTGGTGTAAGCCACAAAGAAGATCGCCGCCTTGGGCTTTTCGCCTTCGTTCTTGTCGTCTTTTTCGTGTTCTTCTTTCAGGACCAGCGTGCCGGCGGTGGCGGTGTAGGCGATCTCTTGCCCGTTCAGGGTGAGGGTGTGCCGGGTGGTGGTGATTTTTTCTTCGGGGATTGGGTATTGGTCATCTTTTTCATTTTTGTCGCTCATTGTGGCCTCCTGGTTTGTTGGTTGATTGGGTAGTTGGCTGGCTGCCGTGCCAGCGCTTGACCTTATTGTGGCGAAAACGGCCGTGGGAAACAAATTTTCCCCGCCGCCAGAGGAGGTTTATGCCGGGTATTGCCCGGTGGGAAGGAAAGTTGATAAGATTGCGCCCATGAAAGCTGCAAACCTCATCATCAAGCTCAGTCCTTTTGTGTTCATCAAGCGTCTGGCCATCGTCGAGTTCGTTTTCGCTTTTTTGCCGTCGATTCTGGCCTTGGCATTTGGCGTGGAGCGTTACTACACGGCCACGGGCGCCGCTCGCACGGTTTCGTTTTCGGTGCTGCTAACGGCCGTTATCACCTCTGTGCAAATCCTGATCATTGCCCTGGTGTTCATCTGGTGGTATGTGCCTTCCTACGTGGTCAGCGTGGAGCGCGTTACCCTGGTGCGCGGCGGCCTGTTCGAATCCCGTGAACTGGCCCGCACCTACGCCATCACCCAAATTGAGGTGGCCCAGGGCGTTTTGGGCCGCCGGCTGGATTACGGCACGCTGGTGGTCTACACCTCAGACGCGGCGCAGCCCGCGCGCCTGCGCGACGTGCCCAATCCGGCCCAGTACGCCCGTCTGATTGAGGACATGATCCTGCCGGAGCTGGCGCCCCAGGCGCAGGCGCAATTGCCGCCACCCGCCGCCCTGATTGCCGGCGGCGAGACGCAGCACGTCGAATTTAAGGCCAGTTTGCAGTGGGATTATCGCCAGGAGAAGCGTAACAAGGATTTGTACGAACCGGTGATGAAAAATCTGGCGGCTTTTATGAACACGGTTGGTGGGACAGTGCTGATTGGGGTGGCCGACGACGGCCAGGTCTTGGGGCTGGAGCCGGACTATCAGACGCTGGGCAAAAAGGACAGCGACGGCTTTGAAAATGTGTTTAACATGGCCTTCAATACGATGATTGGCGCGGAGTACCGGCATTTTGTGGACGTGTCGTTTCCGGTGATCGAGGGGAAGGAGATTTGTTTGGCGGCGGCGCGGCAGGCCCCGGAGCCGGTATTTCTGACGTATAAAAACGAAGAACGGTTTTATATTCGCACGGGCAACACCAGCCAATGGCTGACGGTGAGCAAAGCGGCGCGTTACATTCACACGCATTTTAGCGAAAGGGGGTAGGTGGGGGGATGAGAAACGGCCGTTTCCCACCCCACCGTCCTCTAGATTACAATCCCGCCTTCACCATACTGTTCATAGATGTCAGACGGCCGGGCCAATTCCTCTAACCGGCCGCCAACCCGCACCATGACGCGGCCCATGCCCTGTAGACTGCGCCGCGTCAGCCCGACGCGCGCCTGTGCCGGACGGCCGTAGGTGCGCGGCTCTTTCCGTTCACGATCCAGCAAAACCAGCTGTGACAATTCAAACTGAAAAGGGGTTGTCGGCATCATTTTTTACCTCCGGATAACTAACCATCTGTTCTCATTTCCATCACTGTTTATAGGATACTGGACATACCTGACACCTATTGTCAGCATTGATCAGCAGCTTTTGCAACTATGTCTCTTCTTGGGAAAAACGGCCGTTTTCTCCTGTATACTGTCCGAAAATCATGGTAAGTTGGTGGGTGTGTTCGCTGGTTACCGGGCTTGCGCCAGCCGCCATGAATGATAAGCGAGAGCAAGAAGTCGTGAAAGACTCTCGCTCTCGCTATTATCGAAGGAGAACAAACCTGTGAAACTAAATGACTACAACGAATTTGCCGGGCGGCATTGGGAGACGGGGAGCGTACGTAATTATTGGGCTTACCGGGGCGTGAAAGCGCCGCACACAGGCGCGCCCTATTCTGAAGCCTTTCTGCTGGGTGTCAGCGGCGGCATTGTGATGGGTTACTTCACCTTCGCCTACGAGGGCTACGACCCCGAAGTGCGCATCCTCACCCGCAATACCTTCGACCCGCTGGACACCATGCTGGCCCGCCTGGGCGTGGTGCAGCACATTCAGCAGACTGCCAGCGCCGACAAAGGGCTGGCCAACTTGCAGGAAACCCTGGCCGACGGCCTCCCGGCCATTGTCTGGGCCGATCTATTTAGCCTGCCCTACAACGACCTGCCGCGCGACGACGGCATGTGGGCCATGTTCCCACTGCTGGTCTACGGCTACGACGAGGCCGCCAATACCGTCTGGATTGCCGACCGGGCGGCCGTGCCGCTGACCATCACCCTGGCTGAACTGGCGGCGGCCCGGGCGAAGGTCAAAAAGACGAAGTTCCGGCTGCTGACGTTGGATCCGCCGCGGCCGGAAAAGCTGAAAACGGCCGTCACCGCCGGCCTCTGGGACACTGTCAAGCTGTTCACCGAAAAACCGCCCAAAGGCTCTAAAAATAATTTTGGCTTTGCTGCTTACCGGCATTGGGCCAATCTGCTCGTCAAACCCACAGGGCGCGGCAGTTGGGCCGCTGAGTACCCGCCGGGACGCAACCTGTACGCTGTGCTGGTCTCCGCCTTCACCGACATCGCCCTCTTTGGCAAGGCGGATTGGGCCGACCGTGACCTGTACGCCGATTTTCTGGCAGAGGCGGCGGCGCTGCTGGGTCAACCGGCGCTGACGGCCGTTGCCCCCCACTTCCGCGCCAGCGCCCGCGCCTGGGCCGATTTGGGCCAGGCCCTGCTGCCCGACCATGCGCCGCCGCTGCGCGAAACGCGCGAGCTGCTCCTGCGCCGCCGCGAATTATTCCTCACCCAGGGCGGCGCGGCTTTGCCGGAGATTCAGGCCATTAACGGCCGTCTCGCCGCCCTCAAGCAGGCCATTTCCCAGGAGTTCCCGCTCTCGGCGGCGCAAACGGCCGACCTGCGCGAACTCCTCCGCGAGCGTGTCCTGGTTATCCACGACATCGAGAAAGAGGCCATCACGGCCTTGCAAGCGGCCCTGGCCTGACGGCCGGATTTTCGTACACCTGAATTTCGCCGGCGCGGAATACTTCGGGCCAGATGTGGGTGATGGCGTCCAGAACGGCCGTCAGGCCCGGCACGTGAATTTGCGCCCAACTGCGCCACAGGGGATCGACGACGACAAACCGGGCCGCGCCAAAGCGGGGATCAAAGGCCAACCGGGCAGGGGGCAGGTCGGCGGGCAGATGGGGAGTGGCCGCGCCGTCTGCGGCTACGGCCATCTGGAAGTCGGCCACCCGGCCGTGCAGCGCCCAGCCCAGCGTTGGGGAGGCAATCACCAGGTCGTCGGCGGCCAGACGGCCGTTGACAAACGCCGCTGCCGCCCGCGCGTCTGGCCCGGCCAGCAAAAAGGGGTCGATGGGCGAGAGGAAACGGCCGTTAACCTGACCAATCACCGGCGCGGCGCTCCAGGCCGCCAACAGCAGCGCCAATCCCCATCCCAGCGCTTTGGGCAGCCGCGCGAATTTGGCTGCAATCTCCAATCCCGTAAACACCAGGCTGGCCGCCCCCAAAGCCATCAGCGGCAGAAAGGGGATGAGGTAGTAGGCGCTCAGGCTGAACAGCGGCGACGTCCGCCCGAGGATGAGCAGGGGAATCAGCGTAAACGCCAGCAGCAAGCGCCGCCAGGCCGCCGGGCGCAGGAGGAGCAGCCCGGCCAATCCCCACACCAGCCAGGCGTCCTGGGCGGGCAGGGTGCGCAGGTTGTCGGCCAGCAGGCGAAGCTGCTGCGGCCCATCGGGCGAGATGCGGAAGAGGACAAAGTCCAGATCGAACCAGCAGGCGGCGGGGGCGCGCAGGAGGGACACGGCCGTGTACGTTCCCAGCGGCAGCGCCAGCAGCAGCCCGCCCCAAACCGCCGCGCGCCAGTTTTTGGCGGCTGCCACAAGCAGCCACACCGGCACAAAAGCCAGGGCCAGCAAATCGGTGAGGGTTCCCAGTCCCAGGCAGAGGGCGCTGAGCGCCAGCCAGCTGGCCCGGCCGTCGCGCCGGTACATCCCCAGGCTCCAGATCGCGCCCAGCAGCAGCGGCGCGAGCAGGTTATAGCTGAAGCCGAAGCGGGCGTAAAGCACGGCCGTCGGGTAGACGGCCAGCAGCAGGGCAGCCAGCAGGGCCAACGGCCGTCTTCCGAACCCCCAGCGTGCCAGACCATACACCAGCCCTACAGTCAGCATGCCCAGGCTGCCGCTGAGCAGGCGCAGGGTGGTCATGCTGAGGCCGCCCAGACGCGCGGCGGCGGCCAGCACGGCCGTAAACAACGGCAGCCGGGAAAACAGCAGGGTAGATTGGGTGATGGCGAAGTATTGGGCACGGCCGTGCAGCGCCTGCCGCGCCAGCTCCAACTGCGTGCCCTCGTCGCTGAACCAGCCGGGATTGTCGGCGGCGTGGGCCAGGCGCAGCCAGGCGGCCAGCAGCAAAATCAGGACCAGGGCCAGCCCATCGAACCAGTCGCGCTTGGTGTGCATAGGGCGATTGTACCGTGGTCCAAGCGGGCTGATGGACGGCCGTCCGCCGTCTGGCATACGGCCGTTCCCCGCCTGATTTGCCCGGCGACGACGCCCGGCGACTGTGGTATAGTATCGGCCAAGGAGAAAGGCCATGTTGAAGCAGCGCCGGACCCAATTTGACGTGGAAACCCAGGGCCGTCTGTCCCTGTTAATCGTGGTGGTGATTGGCTATCTGGTCACCTTCCTGGGCGCGTTTTCCTCGGAGGGGTATCAGGGCACGCTGGCGGAGACCATCCTGGCGCTGCTGTTGGGCGTCGTGTACGTGCTGCTGGAGTGGCACGACGAAGCGTATTTCCGGCGGTTTTCGGCGCGCTGGGCGACGCCGCTGTTTTTTGGCGTGCAAATCGGCCTGATTTTTGCCATCCAATGGCTGATTGGACCGGGCGGCATCTGGCTGGTGTCGTTGCCGCTGGCGGCGACGGCCGTGCAGTGGCTCTCGCCCCTGTGGCGCTGGCCGGTGTATGCGGCCATTTTGATGGGCATGTTTGTTTCGTTGGGTTTCCGGTACGATCTTTGGGAAGCGGCCCTCTTTTTTGCCATCAGCGTCAGCCCGGCCCTCTTTTTTGTGGTGATTTTCACCGAGCAGGGCGTGCGTGAGCGCGAAGCGCGCCGCCGCGCTGAGGAACTGACGGCCGATCTGGCCGCGGCCAACCGCCAGCTTTCGGCCTATGCCGTGCAGGCCGAAGAGCTGGCAACCATCCAGGAGCGCAACCGGCTGGCCCGTGAAATTCATGACAACCTGGGCCATTACCTCACCGTGGTTAACGTGCAAATCGCTGCGGCCAAAGTGCTGCTGGCCAGCGACGCGGCGCGGGCGGTGGAAGCCCTGGACAAGGCCCAGGCGCTGACGCAGGAAGGTTTGGGGGCCGTGCGGCAGTCGGTGGCCGCTTTGCGCGAGTCGCCGTTGGGGCAACGGCCGTTACCCGACGCCCTGGCCGACCTGGTGCAGGAATCCAACAACGCCGGCATTGTGACCGAATTGACTCTCGTGGGCAGCCCGCGAACGCTCACATCCCCTGAGCAGTTGACCCTCTACCGGACCGCCCAGGAAGGGCTGACCAACATCCGCAAACACGCCCGCGCGTCGCGCGCCGACCTGACCCTGGATTTTTCCGCGCCGGGCTGCGTGCGCCTGACGATTGCGGACAATGGGCTGGGCGCGGCCCAGACGCGGTCCGGTTTTGGCTTATTGGGCATCCGGGAGCGGGTGCAGGCGTTGGGCGGGGAGGTGAGGGTGGAAACGGCCGTCAACCAGGGCTTCGCCTTGTCCGTGACGATTCCTTCCTGCAAAGAGGAGGGGGCGGTATGACCATTCGTATCCTGTTGGTAGACGATCAGGCGCTTTTCCGCGAAGGGCTGCGCACGCTGCTGTCTGTATGGCCCGACCTGGAAGTGGTCGGGGAGGCCAACAACGGCCAGGAAGCGTTGGATTTAGCGCCTACAATTCGGCCGGACGTGGTGTTGATGGATTTGCGGATGCCGGTGCTGGATGGCGTGGCCGCCACGCGCCGCTTGTTGGATAAAATGCCGCAGATCAAAGTCATCGTGCTGACGACGTTTGACGATGACGATCACGTGTTTGAGGGCCTGCGCGCCGGGGCGGTGGGCTATTTGCTCAAGGACGTGCCCTCGGAGAAGCTGGTGGAAGCGATTCGGGCGGCGGCGGCGGGGCAGTCGTTTTTGCAGCCGTCGGTGGCGGCGAAGGTGGTGGCGGAGTTTGCCCGGTTAACGGCCGTGTCGCCCCCTCCCACCGCGCAGCCGCTGGTCGAACCCCTTTCCGAACGCGAACTGGAAATTCTGGCCCTGGTCGCCAACGGTCTCAGCAACAAGGAGATTGCCGGCGAGCTGTACATCGCCGAAGGCACGGTGAAAAACCACGTCACCAATATTCTGGGCAAACTGGGCGTGCGCGACCGCACCCAGGCGGCGCTTAAGGCCAAAGAACTAGGGCTGATTTGAGCCCCATCAGCCAGCTGCGTTTAGCTTTCGTTTGGGTTCGCATTTTCTGCCGCCACAACTTCGGCGATCTCCTGGTCTACCGGCTGGCTGCCGGGCTGCTCCCACGTTTTCTTCAATTTCTCGCGCCGCTCCCGAACCTGACGGCCGACTGCGTCCAAAGCGCCTTTTAAGGCCAGCTGGGGGTCGGCGTCTTTTTGGGTGGCGGCCAGTTGTTCGGGGCGGCTGTACAGGGCAACCGTGACTTCATATAAAAATGGGGTGGCCCCATGCGCCGGTTGGCGAATGTTTATCGCCGCGCCGCGCAGATCGTCATGGTTGGCTGCCAGGTCGCGCAGGTAATCTTCCGCTTCGGTAAAAAGGTCGTACTCGGTCTGTTTGCTTAAATTTTCGCTGTTCAATTCCAGTGTGAAGTCTAATTCGTTCAAATCGCTCATCCGTTTGTTTCCTCGTCCTCCTGGGGGTGTTTGGTCTGCAAAATTTCGTCTCCCCTTCTTTCCGCCATCCAATCGGCCCGAGAGAGACCTTGTCCTTTTACCCTACCAGGGTAGGCGGGGAGTTACAACATATCCCGATATAGAAACGGGATATAGCTCCGGTACGATTTTCCGGGGGCCTATGACGGTCACAGGCAGCGTTATGACCGCCGAATGTGACCTTTGGCACATCCAAAACGGGTAACGGCCGTATATCCTATCATCATATTTACACCCAACCTGGTACACAAAATCGACGTGGAGCAACACGTATCTGAGTCTTTAGGAGGACATCAGCAATGAACGAGAAGCAAAAAAGTGGTTTGGTGGGCGGCGTCATTTTGATCAGCATTGGCTTGCTGGCGCTCATCGGGCAGTTGGTGGATTGGCGTCTGGAGGCAAACTTCGGCCTCTATATTTTGTCCATATTGGGCGCGGGTTTTCTGGTTTGGGGCGTGGTCAGCCGCAACGCCGGTCCGATGATTCCCGGCGGCATTTTGAGCGGGCTGGGCTTGGGCGTCATCTTGTTGGAGACCATTACCTTGCCCGAGGGCACGGATGATGGCGGTGTGTTTTTGCTGGCGTTTGCTCTGGGCTGGGCGCTCATTACGGTGATGACGGCCGTTTTCACCCCCAAAACCCACTGGTGGCCCCTCATCCCCGGCGGCATCATCGCCGTGGTAGGGTTGGCGGTCCTGTATGGCGGCGTTTTCTGGCAAGCGCTCAACCTGTTGAACTTGCTCTGGCCGGCGCTGCTTATCCTGCTCGGGTTGTCCATCATCTACAATGCGCGCCGAACAAAGGAAAAATCCCTCGAAGCGTGAGCCGCTAAATTCACCTCTCATAAAGAAGACCTCGGGCAGCCGCCCAGAGGTCTTTTTCTTTTACCTAGGCAAAACATTAACAAAATCTGAGCCATATATTGACAATATCTGGATATGCGGTATGATGTGCCTACGTTCGACAAGTAAATCCCCAAAAACTGGACAAAGGAGTAAGACGAAAATTTAGATTAAAATAATTTCCGCCTTCCAAATACACGCCTGAAGCCATAGGCCGGTAAAAGTCCGGCTCTATCCAGCCACAACAAAACCTGAACAGTTTGTCTTTGCACCGTTTCACTTTTTTATCAACTTGAGATCCAAGTACATCAAAAATTTAGGAGAACTAGAAAATGAATCGTTTTACGAAGAGTATCCTGCTGTTGTTCCTTGCCCTAATGGTAGCTGTGCCTTTTGCGGCTGCCGAAGAAAAGTCTATTGTTGACATTGCGGTCGATGACGGCCGTTTCACCACCCTGGTGGCTGCGGTCGTTGCGGCTGACTTGGGCGATGCCCTCTCTGGCGGCGAATGGACTGTTTTTGCCCCGACCGACGACGCTTTTGCCAAGTTGGGCCTGAACGCCGACAACATTGCCGATTCCTTCAGCAAATCTGAACTGACTGACATCCTGCTCTACCACGCTCTGGACAGCGAAGTAACCTCCGCCAAAGCCAAAACGATGCTGGGCGACATTACCATGGCCAATGGCCAGCAGGCCGGCCTGAAGTACTTCGATGGCACCCTGTGGGTCAACGACGATTCCAAAGTGATTATTCCTGACATCGTGGCTTCCAATGGTGTCGTGCACGTCGTCGATACCGTCATCTTGCCGCCCTGGCCGCGCACGGCCGACAGTGGCGACAGTGGTTCCAGCGACGCCGCGACCGGTGGCAGCATTGTCGATATCGCCGTGAATGACGGCCGTTTCACCACCCTGGTTGCCGCTGTTGTCGCCGCTGACCTGGCAGACGCCCTCTCGGGTGGGGAATGGACAGTTTTCGCGCCGACCGACGCCGCCTTTGCCAAACTGGGCCTGAACGCTGACAACATTGCCGACAGCTTCACCAAAGCTGAACTGACCGACATCCTGCTCTACCACGCTCTGGACAGTGAAGTTACTTCCGCCAAAGCCAAAACGCTTCTTGGCGACGTCACCATGGCCAATGGCCAACAAGCTGGTCTCAAATACTTCGACGGTTCCCTGTGGGTCAACGATGATTCTCGCGTCATCATCCCGGACATTATCGCCAGCAACGGCGTCATCCACGTGGTTGACACCGTCATTCTCGGCCCCTGGCCCCGCTAACAGCGCGGCTGACATCAGCGCCAGATAAAACTGGTAAATCGTAGAATAGGACAGCCCGGCCCATAAAGCCGGGCTGTTTTTTGTCGGGTTTTCCCTTTGGCGGCGTTGGCTTCTGGTCTCTCCGCCCCGCCAACAGCTCGTGGCTTGCTCCAAAATGCTGCCCTCAAAACGTATTCTCCCCGCAGCTTCAAGTTAGCGAATGAACCGCTCGTGTTATACAATCACCCACATGAAAAATAAGCGTGGTAGGAATAGGAATGGACCGGTATGTCTTCTAAAATGAGCTCCCCGTCAGGTGTTTTTGGGAAAGTCTCGGCTTTTTTTTCCAGGTATACCGAAAATTGGACTACCATGTCCGAAATGGCCCTGGTGAGTGCGGCCGTGATCGTTGGCGCAGGCACCGGGGTTCTGGCCGCCATCCTCATCTGGTTGATGGAAAGCGTCGTTGATTTTGCCAGTTGGATGCAAAGCCTCATTGTCGATCCCCTGGGCCTGCTGCTGGGCCTCGTGGCGGCCGGTCTGATTGTGGGCCTGGTGGTGCAGCGCTGGGCGCCAGAGGCCAAAGGCCACGGCGTGCCCGACGTCATTAAAGCCGTTGCGCTGCGCAGCGGGCGCATTTCCGGTTGGATTGCGCCAATCAAGCTCGCGCTGTCCGCCATTACCATTGGCATGGGCGGCTCTGCTGGCCGCGAAGGGCCGATTGTGCAGATTGGCGGGGCTTTCGGTTCGGCCGTAGGGCGTCGTTTTCGCTTTTCCGGCGATCGCCTGCGGATTTTGGTGGCCTGCGGATCCGGGGCGGGCATTGCCGCCGTATTCAATGCCCCTATTGCCGGGGCCATGTTTGCCCTGGAGGTGATCATCCATCGCTTTACGGTGGGCAATTTTGGCGCTGTTGTCGTCAGCGCCGTGACCGGCAGTATTGTGGTGAGCCGTCTGGTGTCGAAAGTGCCCGCGTTTCCTGTGCCCGCCTACCAGTTTAGCTCCCTGGCCGAACTGCCAATTTACATCATCTTGGGCTTTTTTGCGGCCTTGTGGGCCAGTGTCTTCATTCGCGTATTTACCTGGGGCGAGAAGAGTTTTGAGCGCTGGCGTATGTCTCTGCCCGTCAAAGCAGCCATTGGCATGCTTATCACCGGTTTGCTGGCGTTGCTGCTGCCCGAACGGCAGATTCTGGGTTCCGGTCTGGACTTTATCGGCGACGTGATCAGCAGCAACATTACCATGCCGCTGCAGCTTATGTTCGCCCTGCTGGTTCTGAAAATGCTGGCCACCACGGCCACCTTAGGCTCGGGCAACTCCGGCGGCGTCTTTGCCCCCAACTTATTCATGGGGGCTTTGTTAGGTGGTATTGTCGGTTCAGTCGCCCACACGCTATGGCCGACAATCGCTGTGAATCCCGGGTCGTATGCCCTGGTGGGCATGGCGGCCGTTTTAGCGGCGGCTGAACACGCGCCCATTACCGGTATTTTGCTCGTCTTTGAGATGTCCGGCGATTATCAGCTGATCTTGCCGCTGATGTTGACCACAGTATTGGCCGCCCTTCTGGTGGAACTGTTTGCCGGCGAATCGATTTATACCTCCGAGTTGGGTCTGGAAGGTATTCGCCTGCGCCGCGGGCGTGATGAGGACGTCTTGTCGGGAGTGACCGTCGGCGAAGTGATGACGGCCAATCTGGAGCATGTGCTGCCGGAGATGAGCCTGGAGGAGTTTGGCCGCAAATTACGCGTGACGCATCATCACGGTCTGCCGGTTATGGACGACAACGAACATTTGCTGGGCATTGTGACCATTCGCGACCTGGAGAATGCCCTGGAAAAAAAGACGCCGGGCACAACGCCGGTGATCGAAATCGCCACCTTACGCAAAGATTTATTGACGGCTTTTCCCGATGAAACCATTGGCGATGTGCTGCGCAAGATGGGGCAGCACGCTCTGGGCCGCATCCCGATCGTTGATCCGGAAGATCCGGACCGTTTGTTGGGCATGGTGCGGCGCGAGGACATCATCAACGCTTACAAGGTGGCCCTGGCGCGTAAGACGGAGCTGCAGCAGCGGGTGGATGAAGCCGGAGCACGCCATGCTGACAGCGCTATGTTTGTCGAGGTGACGATTACCCAGGATTGTGCGGCTTGCGAGAAGACCATTCAAGACCTGGCGCCTTGTTTGCCGCACGATTGTGTGTTGGTGGCGGTGCGCCGCCGCGGCCGTTTGCTGATTCCGCACGGCGATACGCAGCTGCTGGATGGAGACCTGGTGACGGCTCTAGTTGCCGACCGGGACCGGGAAGCGCTGGAAAAATGTCTGGGGCACAGCGCTCTGGACAGCATTGCGATTAATCCCTCCTAATTTTTTACCCTGGAGCATGGAAAAGATGGCTGAAGTTACTTTGGAAACGATTACGGCGCTTGCCAAGCGCCGGGGGTTTGTTTATCCGACGTCGGAAATTTATGGCGGCCTGGCCAGCTCTTACGATTATGGGCCGTTGGGCGCGGAACTGCTGCGTAATATTCGCAATTTGTGGTGGCGGGAGATGATTCATAAACGGCCGTCTATGGTCGGCCTGGATTCGCAGATTTTGCTGCACCCGGACACCTGGGTAGCCTCCGGTCACGTGGCCTCCTTTACCGACCCGCTGGTGGAAGACAAAGTGACCCACAAGCGCTACCGCGCCGATCACCTGATCGAATTGTGGTTGGCGGCCCATCCCGGCGCGGCCGACATCGTCGTGGAAGATTTGTCCATCACCGAGATGGCCGCTTTTCTGGCCGACCACGCGGTGCGCAGTCCGGAAGGCAACGATGTCACCGCGCCGAAAGCGTTTAACATTTTGTTTGAAACGGCCGTGGGCGTGGTCGAAGGCGAAAAATCCAAAGTCTACCTGCGCGGCGAAACCGCCCAGGGCATCTTCACCAATTTCCGGCAAATTTTGGACTCCTCCCGCGTGCGCCTGCCGTTTGGCGTCGGCCAAATCGGCAAAAGTTTCCGCAACGAGATCACCACCGGCCAGTTTGTCTTTCGTACCCTGGAATTTGAGCAGGCGGAAATCGAATATTTCTTCGATCCGGAGCAGAGCGACTGGCAAGAGTTGTTCAAAACCTGGCAAGAGGCCATGTGGCAGTTCATCCACGGCACGTTGGGCGTGGGCGCGGATAACTTGCGCTGGCGGCGGCACACAGACCGGGAACGCAGCCATTACAGCCGCGAAACCTACGACCTGGATTACCGTTTCCCCTTTGGTTTTAAGGAGTTATGGGGCATCGCCTACCGCACGGACTATGATCTGCAAGCCCACATCGCCCACTCCGGCCGCAAGCTGGAGTATGTGGACGCGCAAACAGGCCGCCGCATCGTGCCGCACGTCATTGAACCGGCGTTGGGCATTAACCGGGTCTTTCTCATGCTGCTGTGCGACGCATACTGGGAGGATGAGGCCAACCAGCGCACAGTGCTGCGTCTGAAACCGGCCGTCGCGCCGTACAAAACGGCCGTTTTCCCCCTCCTCAAAAACAAGCCCGACCTGGTCGAAAAAGCCCGCGCCGTCTTTAACCACCTGCTCGACCACATGACCGTCACCTGGGACGACCGGGGCAACATCGGCAAGCGCTATTACTACCAGGACGAAATTGGCACGCCTTTCTGCGTTACCATCGACTTCGACACCCTGACTGACGACACCGTGACCGTGCGCGAACGGGATACGGCCGTACAGCAGCGCGTGTCGCTTGCCCAACTTCTGAGCTATCTCCAGGAACGCCTCTGAGCGCCTCGGATTTCTCACCCACAAGGAAACGACCCGCATGTCATCACCCATTCGCCTGATCGCCCTGGACCTGGACGGCACGCTGCTGTGCGACGACGGCTCGGTCTCCGCCCGTAACGTGCAGGCCATCCAGACGGCCGTTGCCCAAAACATCCACGTCATCCTGGCCACCGGCAAAACCCGCGGCTCGGCCCAGGGCGTCTTTGCCCAATTGGGCCAGGCGCTGCCCGGCGTCTTTACCCAGGGATTGGTCATCCAGCAGGCCGATGGGACCGTCTGCCACGAGACGGCGCTGGATCGAGAAACGGCCGTGCGCGCCATCACCTTTGCCGTGCAGCAGCGGCTGCCCCACCTGGCCTACTGCGGCTCGCGCATCGTCGCCCCCGAAGACCATGCCTACGCTCGCCTGCTGCACGAAAAATACCACGAACCCCAGCCCGAAATCATCGGCCCCTTCCTCGACCAGATCGACGAGCTGCGCATCAACAAATTCCTGGTCAGCGACGAAGCCCACAACGACGCCACCCGCGCCCGGTTAACCGGCCTGATGGGCGATCACGCCACCGTCACCCAGGCCGTGCCCGGCTACATCGAAATGCTGCCCCCCGGCGCGTCCAAAGGGCAGGGTGTGCAGTGGCTGCTCGACGATTGGGGTATCCCGGCCACGGCCGTTCTGGCCGTAGGCGATGGCGAAAATGACCTGGACATGGTGCGGTTGGCCGGCGTCGGCGTCGCCATGGGCAACGCCATCCCCGCCCTCAAAGCCGTCGCCGACTACGTCACCGCCGACAACAACCATAGCGGCGTCGCCGAAGCCATCGCCCGATTTGCCCTGGCGTAATGGCCTGCTACCTGGTTTGCGACTTTGGCGGCACCAAGCTGTCGGCGGCGGTGATCGAGACCTCGTTCCCCGTTCCTGCGCTTACCTGGCAGGCCCACCGGCGCGTCTTTTCCCCGCCCGGCGCTGATCGCGCCGTCGACATTCGGACCATGATGGCCCTGGGCCATGACCTGTTGGCCGGGCGGCGGCCTACGGCCGTTGGCGTCAGCTTTGGCGGCCCGGTCAACCAGCAAACCGGCATGGTCTACCTCTCCCACCACGTCCCCGGCTGGGAAGCCACGCCGCTGCAAGCCATCCTCGCCGAAGCGTTTTCCGCCCCGGTGCGCGTAGATAACGACGCCAACGTCGCCGCCCTGGGCGAATATCACTTCGGCGCGGGGCAGGGTATCGACAGCCTGTTTTACGTGACGGTGAGCACGGGTGTGGGCGGCGGCTGGATTTTAAACGGCCGTCCCTGGCGCGGGCATCAAGGGCTGGCCGGGGAAATCGGCCACACCGTCGCCGATCCGGCCGGGCCGCTCTGTTTGTGCGGCAAACGCGGCTGCGTGGAGCGGCTGGCCGCCGGTCCCACCATGGCCCAGGATCTGGCCGCGCGCGGTGTGGCGGCCGGTCCCATCACCGGCGAACGGGTGGCCGAACTGGCCGCCCAGGGCCAGCCGGATGCCCAGGAAATTTTGCAGCGCGGCGCCTGGGCTTTGGGCGTGGGATTGGGCCACGCCGCCAACTTCATCAACCCGCAGCGCTTTGTATTGGGCGGCGGCGTCACCAAGTCTGGCGACGACTGGTGGCGTATGGTGCGGCAAACGGCCGTAGCCACCGCGCTGCCCGAGTTTCGATTTGACGTGGTGCCCGCCGCCCTGGGCGACGACGCGCCGCTGTGGGGCGCGCTGGCCCTGGCCGCCGACCTGGACACCGGCTGACGATGGACCCGATTACCGTCGTTGGCCGCGAGGGGAAGGGCGGCGTTTACCTGCTGCGGCTGCGCATCGCGGAACCGCTGGCGGTGGCCTTTGGCCGTTTCCGCCAGGGCGAACCGCAGCCTATCCCCGCCGGGGAGATGGTGTACGTTGGCTCGGCGCTGGGCGGATTGGCGGCGCGGCTGCTGCGCCACGCCACCCGCAGCGACGGCCGTCCGCCGCAGCCCCTCCGCGCCGCCATGCTGGCCGAATTTCCCAGGCTGGGCCTGGCCGGGGCCAATCTGCGCCCGCCAACCGGCAAAAAGCTGCACTGGCACGTCGATTATCTACTGGACGAAACGGCCGTTACCCTCACCCACGTCTTAATCCTGCGCACCTCCGCCCGGCTGGAAGAGTCGTTGGGTCGTTGGCTGGGCGCACAGCCGGAAACGGCCGTTATCCTCCCCGGCCTCGGCGCGCGCGACGTGCGCGGCAGCACCCACCTGCTGCGCATCGCCGCCCCGGAAAGCTGGTGGCAAGCTCTGCCCGCCCGCTTTCAGGCCGGGCTGGATACCGGCACATTTTGAGCCGGCGCTCAAGCAACCCCTGCTTTTTCCACCAACCAGCCCCTTGGCCTGGACCGAACCCCTGTTTTTTCCACCAACCAGCCCCTTGGCCCGGACCGAACCCCTGTTTTTTCCACCAACCAGCCCCTTGGCCCGGACCCAACCCCTGCTTTTTCCACCAACCAGCCCCTTGGCCCGGACCAAACCCCTGCTTTTTCCGCCAACCAGCCCCTTGGCCCGGACC
>ERZ795053.1627-NODE-1627-length-28325-cov-5.698479_pt1 | contig 28325 bp, 29 predicted proteins | sample MGYA00375137_ERZ795053 | MGnify/ENA primary metagenome ERZ795053 (study PRJEB30182, sample SAMN05720284) | activated sludge metagenome | isolation source: Anaerobic digester | place: Hong Kong | collected 2014-12-17 ...
TAAGTATTGATTGTTTCAAGTTTAATATTAGGTTGACCACCACTTGCATAAGATATTTTCCTGAAATTTTCCTTTTCGAGCCGTAGATAGTATTCGATAAAGCGGTTTGTCGCTTCATCGCCAGATTCTATGCCAACTAAACTATCCGGGAAGCAAGTTTCATATTTCAATATCCCAGTATTTGCTATAGTTGCTCCGACGATAGCTATAGCGATAGTACCAGATGGAAAGAGCTTGCTAATCTTCAGACCTTCATCATTTAAAGTCTGCTTATGACTCGTAATAAATCCTCCTTCTCTCGGCAAATCTCCTATTTGGATAAAAGGATATCGTCCTCCATAAAACCTTGGTTCATTTCTAGGCCTATGAGAGAATCTACCTCTTCTACATTCTGCAATATTACCGATTGCCTTCCATGACCAATACTGAGGGATTTCACTATCCTTTTTAAGATCATCATTAATCTTATAGTCATGGATTTCAGGAGGCTGATTAGAGTCTTTGGAAATCTCTGATATATTCCTTTCTCTCCAGATTTTCGTCAACTCTCCTTTTAAAGCTGCTACCAGTATACTATTCCGTAACCTTTTAATCGATTCGGGAATCATCTTAATCTCTTCCACGATACTGCCTGCCTTTCCAAGAAAGTATTCTAATTGATTCGCGATCCTATTTTGTTCTTCTGGCGGGGGTAGTGGCAAATACAGATCCTGTAAGTCACTTCGGTTAAATCCCGTTTGACAACTACGTGATAGAGATCTAAGTCTATCATTAAACCAATGTCCTTGGAGCAAATATTTTACGAATTTCTTGACAAGCTTTTCTTCATCAAATATTACCTTAGCTAGAGCTACATTATATGCCCCCTCCAATCCTGTACAAATCCTTCCTAAAGAATCATTACTTGATGAACCACCATATCTTGCTATTAAAAGATCATCTGCCTTACACTTCTTTAATATTTTACTATCCGGGACATATGTAGGCAATGGATTCTCCCCAAAGTCCCTAATCTGCAATAACCTTATGTAGCCATCTCTCTCCTCGTAAATGAATTCTTTTTTAGGTGGCTGAGAGCCACCCTTGTAATCAATTAATTCGAGAAAATCGAATTCAGTCCAACCCGTTGGTAAACTATTCTTCTCCATTTTCCATTTGCTCCATTAATCCTTGTATCTCATCCAGTATCTTTACCATTTCTCCTTGAATATCCGTTAACAAATCTTGAGGTTCTGGTAAATCATTAGGATCCTCAATCGATTCATCTCGTAGCCATGAAATATCCAATTTATAACCTCTACTCTCAATTTCTGAGAGGTGAAACTTCCTGAATCTTCCTTCAACACCCAGATCATGCCGTTGGCTTTGTCCATTGGCATCAGTGCCATAACATTGCTCAAACTCATCAAAGTGTTTTGCTGTGAGAGGTCGGTCTTTCTTCGTGATCCCCTCTATATTGCTACGATTATCGTATATCCACACTTCTTCTGTTGGTAATCCCTTTTGAAGGAAAATGACATTCGCCTTTACACCTTGTGCATAGGGGGTAAATGTTCCCCTTGGCAATCGCAATATGGTGTGGAGGTTGCAATCCTGCATCAGAATCTTGAAAACGTCCGCAGCTTTACTTTCGAACAAAACATTATCCGGCAGGACAATGGCTGCCCTTCCTCCTCTTTTCAGGGATGATAAAACATGCTGGACGAAATTCAACTGCTTGTTGCTTGTGGTAATCGTGAAATCGTCCCTCTCGGGTGCCTGGTTTGCTCCCTTTGTCCCAAATGGTGGATTGGTGAGCACACAGTCATAAAGTTGACCGTCGAAAGGTTCATACAAAGTATCACCGATCTTGATCTCAGTAGTAACCCCATGGAGGTATAAGTTCATCATCGCCAGTCTTGCCGGTCGGGGAACCAGATCCTGACCATAATAAGTCTTTGTTTTAATCCGTTGAACCTCCTCTCTCTCCAATGCACCTTTCGACTGATCCATCAGCAATTCATAAGCTTGCACAAGGAATCCACCGGTACCGCAGGCCGGGTCGTTGATGGTGAAATCAGGTTTGGCCCTGGGATCAGGTTTCATCACCCTCACGATGCTTCTGATCAGCTCTCTCGGTGTAAAATATTGCCCGGCTCCTTTCTTCCCTTCACTAGCAGACTTTTCGAGTAATCCTTCAAATGCCTGCCCCTTTACGTCAACCTCCATTGCCGACCATTCCTCCTCATCGATCATATTGATCAGCCGTTTCAGGTTCACAGGATTATTTAACCTGGGGATGGCCTGCGTAAATATTTTTCCCAGGATCCCTTCCGATTCCCTTAGCTTCCTGAGTGTTTCAGTATAATGGTCAAGCAATTCCGTACTGGATAGCACTTTCAGACTTTTCCAGTTATATTTCTCCGGGATATCAATCTCTCTTTCATCTGCCATTTTCAGGAACAGCAGATAGGTCAACTGCTCTATGTAGTCTCCGTAATCCACCCCATCGTGCCGGAGGGTATGGCAAAATCCCCATAGTTTATTTACTATATCACTCATAAATTTCCTTTAAATTCATTTCTCAACATATTTTGATAACCGTTCCATCTATTGATCCTGTATTTCCAGTGCCTGTATAAAGGATAAACTTTACGGCCTATTTTCTCAGAATAGAGTGGAGGTGGATGCTGCATACTATACATTACTTCTGCCTTCTGTATCTTCCCAACCAAAACCTGCATGATTCTTTCCGCAGTAGCCAGTACAGATATTTGCTTTGGCAATATCGATAGCTCCTCATTAAGGAATGGAAGCCAGACCTCTGCTATTTGATTCCAGTGGCTGTTCCCTCCGGTTTGCTCAATAAAGTAGTTCCGGCAAACATTCTGGATGTATAAATCATCTTTAGATAAACCGATGTCCGATAGATTTGCCTTTTGAAGCCTGAAGAAATCCTCCTCGAAAGGTGAATTGATACCAAATACGAAGTCCAGTTCTTTTAACCCTGGATTCCCTTTTACTCCGTTATTGGTAGGATCAGCCCCCAGGAGGATTGCTTTGACCTGTCCCAGATCATGGTAGAAAGGTTTCGGTAAACTGGTGATATCAAATTTGCAATACTCTACCAATGAAGGGTATTTCTTAACCTTTGTGAAAAATTCATGTTTATCTCCAGCCTTATCCATTGTATCTCATTTTAGATATTTTGGCTGAGAATGCAATCCCTGAGTAGCCGTAATAATATCCATCCTCACCGTATATTAATCTCTGCTTTTCTCCAAACTCCCATACTGCTACATAATTAGGGGGCATCTTAAGTTCAATAAATAGGGAACAGATAAAATCCTTCAATTCACCACCGTCATAAAGTATTACTCTTTCTTTCCAATTTGAAGCCCTCCAAATGGGGGATATCAGAAGCTTCACGGTGTACAACCCTTTGCTGGAATCCTTCAAATAATCCTTATACATGTAGGTATTCTTCAACTGCACATCAAGAGCTTTCCACAAGCCTTTTAATCGTTTAGAAATACTTGATTTAATGGTCACTTGCTTTACCTCCATTGCAAAGGCTTTATCATTGTACCTACATACGTAATCGATGCACCCATACGAATCATCGAATTCGCCACCAGTTGATCTGTTATGTTCCCTGTCTACCGGGCACTCGCCCAGAAAACTCTGACAGAACTGGAATAAAGCCGGTGACAATATGGTATGGGCTTGTTTCTCTCTGTATGCGAAGGCGGGATCAAACAATTCGGATTGGTTTTCAATTAATTTACTCGCCACATGGATATAATGGATGACCAGATAGTAAAGAAAATCCCTCGCATCTTTATATCCCTTCTCTCTCGAAATATCTGATATATAGTGCAGCTTCCCTTTTCCTCTGATTACCTCACTCCTGATCATGCTGCGATGTTATAATTAATTTCGTCTAATATCCGTTCACTCTCCTCACCAAATAACTTCCTGAATCTTCCCCAACCTCCATGCTGTTCGAATACCGGGATTAGTTCGAAGTCCTGTTTTTCTATTGTCAGGTTCTGTATCAGGTGCTCTTTAATATAACCTAGCCATTGCTTTTGATCTTCTGTCAGTTCCTTGTCTCCGAATATCCGGGAAATTGCCATGTCAACCCTCTCATTTGCTTCAAGCAGCGGTTCCTCCTCATTTACCGCATGCTTGATCATGGATATTATGTCCGGATTTTTGTGGTCGACAATAGAGTGCGCCCTTTTCAGATCCTCCTCCCGGAAATGGTTTTTGATCAGGTGGTTCCTGAGTTCTTTCAGGACTTCTGTCTTCCAATCCCTTGGCCTGTTCAGGACGATACTCATCTCCTCCAGTTTGCTTTTGTTCTCCCTTACGAATTCAGCAAAGGCATATAGATATTCCGGAGGTTTCATGTATTTCTCCCCAGCTTCAAACAGGATTTCAGAGGAAACCTCATCTTTTGTACCCTGGGCCACATAAAACACCTTCTTCGGTCTTTTATAGCTGGTTAAGAGCTTCTGGAAATCCTTATTGTTCAAAATCTTCATCGTATCGATAAAATGATCAGAAATCAGGTCTTGGAAATTATCTGTGAATCGTTTAATGTCTCCGTCCTTAATGTATGGGGCAAACTGGGTTCTGGCCTCACTACTCATCGCTCTTTCGATCCTTCTTAATCGTTTAACGAAAACCCTGACGTTATAGTCACGGTCTTCATTATCATCAATCCTGCGTATGATTTCAGTAATGGGGATCGGGTCAGACTTTATCCCATCGAAGTCGAAATTACTGGCATCCTTGAAATACTCGATCAGTGTCCCATCAAAGCAATCGAATACCGAGAACTTTTCTTTATTGATCTCATGACATAGTCTGGTTCCTCTGCCAAGCATTTGCTCCCATAGGATTCTCGACTTCACTGGACGGAGAAACACGATGTATTCCAGTGCCGGGATATCAACCCCGGTGGAAAGCATATCCACTGTCACAACGATCCTGGGCTGAGGCCGGTTCCGGAATCGCTTGATCTTCTCAAGCGGTCTGTCAACGTTTGGATTCCCGGTGATTTTAACGACGAAATCATCTCCTCTGTTAAATACCTCTTTACAGATCCTGACTAATTGGTCACAATGAGAGATGTTTTGGATATCATTAACAGCAAATATCAGTATCTTAGGGAATCTCCCGGTTCTTTCTTCCTGTTCAAGAGCATACTTCTTAACCTCCTGTATGATCTTTGAATTACTGTCAGGAGCGGTGACGTCTTTCTCGACATCCGTGCTGTCGAATTTACGCTCGTCCTCCAGAAGCTCCATTTGAAGCTGGCCACTATCAGTATCGAGTTTCCCAACCTGTTCTCCTTCATTTAGAAATACACCATTAATCCTGACATTGGATTTGATCTTAATGGCTTGATAGTCCACCAAAAAACCCTCCTGGATCGCTTCCTGAACGGTATATCGGAATACAGGCTCCCCGAAATATCCTGTAGTATGTGCAGCCGGGGTGGCAGTAAGGCCTATTTTAATCGCATCGAAATATTCGAGGATATACCTCCATACATTGGTTTCCTTCGATGTGTATCCCCTGTGGCATTCGTCAGCAATGATAATATCGAAGGCATGAATGGGAATTTCCATCTTATCAGCATCATCTTCCTCGGTTTCGCTCTCATCCTTACTGAGGAAACTCGCCTCCTTCCCCAGGAGGTTGATCGCCATTCTCTGGATTGTACATACATAAACGAAGGTCTTTGATGCATCAGGTTTGGTCAGATATTCATTGGGTAAGGCAGTCACATCAAACGGGGCATCTGTATCCAGTTCCTCTTTCCTGAATCGTTGGCTATAAACCTCATATTCCTGATTGAGCTTAAACCCTCTTGGGGTTTCAAAGGATGCAAATGCCATTGAAGCCTGGGCAGCAAGTGCTTTCCTATCGACAAGGAACAGGATCCGTTTGGCAGTCTTCGATTGGAGTAGTCTGTAGATCAGATTTACGGTCATGAAAGTTTTACCTGTCCCCGTAGCCATTGCCACCATCATCTTCCGCTTACAACCTATTATGCTGTCCTCGATTGCTTCTATTGCTCCTTGTTGATAAGGTCTGAGTTTAGAATTGAACTCCTCAATCTCCTTCAGATCGTCAAATGCTTTGTCGTTATCCTTTTCTATAAGTTCTGTTAATGCTTCTGGGGTGTGGAAATCCCCGATAGGTCTGCTGATATTTAAATGATTCCTAATGTCGATGAAATAGACTTGCTCCCCGCTTGAACTATAGAGAAAAGGCACCCTGTATTGTCCCCAGATACCAATCCCATCCGTGGCTCCTCTTGAATATCGCTTTGCCTGCTCCAATACATTCTGACTATCTATACCATGTTTCTTTGCCTCGATGAAACCGATAAGCCTTCCACCTACAAATAATGCATAGTCTGCAAAACCAGTTGTTACAGGATATTCTTCTACTGCATGGTTGGTGAGAGCGGAGGTATCTAACCCATCTTTCCAGCGGATGATCTTCCATTGCAGATTCGCTAACTTATTATCAATTCTTCTTTTTCGAGTTAGATATTCGCTTTCCTTTAACATTATATTGGTTGTATCATAGCAAAGATAAAAATCTATAACAATATAATAGGATAGATCAAAAAAATTCTGGTGTTTTATTCGCAGATTCAGGATTACATAATAGTTAGTCCTGTATAAATTTGATCCCTTTATGGACATTCTAGACCCCTCCCTGTGCATTCATTCGTCCAACCTGTCACAGGTCACTTTTTCAGCGTCGTAATATTGCACCTGCAAATCGAGAAAACAGCAGATGCAAGGAGCAAAACGCCCATCTTATGACCTAGGTCTTACAGCCAACTTCAAGCGGAAAATCAAATCCGGGGATCAATTTGATCACCTTTTTCCTAAGCCTGATTATAAAGACACCTTGCTGCAGGAGGGCAATGTGTATGACACTCTTTTGTTGATGGGTGATTATATCCAAAAGTATAAAACAGACACGGCTAAAATTGCTCCCATCCTCAGAGGTAAAACCCTGGAAGAAACACTAAGGAACGACTGGAACTTTGTTTACCATCATATCCAGTATAAACTGGATACTCCAGGTGTTGAAGAACTCCGTAGGCCGGCAAGGTCCTGGGCTGAAAGAAAAACAGGGGTTGATTGTGATTGCTACACGATTTTCCTTTGCACCCTTTTACTTAACCAGGGAATAGAACCGGTGATCCGGATTGTACAAATTCCACCCGCGACCAGTTTCCATCATGTATATCCCATTGTTTACAAAAATGGACGTTCCGGCGCTTATTATACCCTGGATGCGGTGCTCGACCGCTTTAATGAAGAAAAACCATTCTCTAAAAAACAAGATTATTCAATGAACGATTTAGGTATTCCAATCAAAGGATTGCATGGCATTCCTGTAAATATAATGTCCGATTCAAAAAGTGATGATGAGATTCTGGCCAGACTGGTAGCTACAAAGGATATTGTAGAATCATACCCGGCTTCCATTGCTCCTTTTGAAAACCCTGAGCGTTTTCTCCAGGAACTCAAGTATGCCATCAAAAACTGGAATACACCCAATCGGAGCAAAGCCCTGGAGATATTAGCAAATCGTGAAAACCAGTTGAATGAAATTCATCCCCTCAACGGTTTAATTGAAGAGGTAGATGATCTGGACGACATGACAAGGGTTCAGGTTGAGGCAGTTGCCGATTTGCTTTCAGGAGATCATTATGGATTGGAAGGAGTTGTAAATGGTGAGGAGTTGGGGAAGTTTCTTCGAAGTAAACACAGAAAGTTGGTGTTGCGAGAAGCTGGTTTGAAACGGAATCTAAAGCATACCCCTAAACGTTTCCATCATCATTTGAAACGGAAGATCAACAGGATCTCCAAATTAAAGGATCGGATTGAGCAGGTTAAGGCTCTGGATGAGCAAGGCAAAGAAAAGGCCGCACAGCTTATCAGAAAAACATACCATATTCCTGAGGTTACAAGGATACAGAAAAATAATTCACAGGATTCAGAATCTAGCGAGAACCTGGCACCTCGTCAGAGTTTTGATGTTGCACCTATAGTCAATAATGAATTTCAGGAATACGACACAGCCGTTTCTTTCGAAGACGAAAATCCTTCTAACCTTTATCTCCCGGCAGATTCCTATCTGGAAGATCCCTATGATGAATGGATGGAACTGATCGAGGATTACCTTGATGACATTGAGGATATCGAAGATGATATTGCCCTGGATGAGATCAGTGAAATTAATGGTTTAGGAATGGTTGAACTGGGCGCGTTCTGGCATAAGCGTGAAAAACGGCTTAAATTAAAACAAAAGCGCCAGGAAAAACGGCTCACCAAAGCCCAGAAAAAAGGAAAAACCAAACAAGCAACCAGGTTAAAAACTAAACTAGAGAAGAATAAAATCAAACAACAGGATCCACAAAAGTGGAAGGAAGTAAGGACAGCGTGGCGCAAGGACAACAACCGGGGATTCTGGAATGGAATTCAAAAGGCTGGCCAGGGTGCGATCAATGCATTGGTAAAATACAATCCGGTATCAATTGCTGCCCGTAACGGTTTTTTGGCTGCCTTAAAATTGAACGTCAAAAAGATTTCTTCCAGGCTTAAATGGGGTTATGCATCCAAGGAACAAGCCATCAAACATGGAATGAGTGCACAACGGTGGCAACAAAGCAAACAAGCACTGGCTAAAGTTGAGGATCTGTTCGTCAAAAAAACAAAAGGCAGTAAAACCGCACTCAAAAATGCAATTTTAAAAGGTGGTAAGGGATTAAATGGACCGGCATTGGCCGGACCCGAATTGGCAGCCATGGCAGCTGCAGCAACTCCGCTCATTATTGCTGCTGTAAAAATCCTTCAGCAATCGGGGATTTTGGATCCAGGTGTTAAAATTGAAAAAGTGGAGGAAGACCTAAAGAATGGAGACCTTGAAAACACCTCCGATATTCCATCTTCGCAATATGATGATATCCAACTGGATGTTTCTGTTCCCTGGTATCAAAATCCGGTTGTCAAAACGGTAGGTATTGCCGGTGGTGGCTTGCTGCTATTGGGAGTTGGTTATGCAGCTATGCATAAAAAAACTGAGCCAAAACCTAAACCTGCGAACCAACTATCGGGGCCTGGCAAGCCGGTTAATAAAAAAGCCAAAGCAGCAAAGCCACAAAATCAAAAGGCAAAGGATGAGCCAATAAAAGAGATCATTTTAACTTAAAAAACAATGGCAGAAAATCCTGCCGCATCAAACAGATAATAATCAAAAAACAAAAAATGAGTACAGCAAAGCAAAGAAGGGCCGCTGCCCATGCAAGACGAATGAAATCCTTGAAACGAAAAGGACTTGCAGGACTGATGCCCAATATGAAAGCCAACCAGATCATGGATGTCCTTAAAAAAGGAGGACTGATAGCAGTCGGTGTGATTGCCGGTCGTGAACTGGACCATAAGGTTTTCAAATCAGGAGAAAAGGATGGGTTCAAGAAGTGGATCGGAACCGTGGCCAAAGCAGGAGGTGGTGTAATGCTTGCCACGCAGAAAAACGATGTGATCAAGTATATCGGAGCCGGTCTTGCTGCTGAGGCCGTGGTAGAGGCTGCCGGGAAAGTCATGAAAAAAGATATCCTCGGTGAAGGTATTCTTTCGGGTCTTGAAGGTTGGGATATTTCCGGGTTCCTTTCCGGTGATCGCATCGATGCCTATGAAGAGCTCCCTCCCCTTACAGATGTATCTCCGCAAATTGCATCACCCACTGAGTATATTCAGGATGATTCCGCTGCAGATGATGTGGATGTGGAAGATGTGATGCTTTAATTTAAAAAACAAGGTAAGTTAATCTATATCAGAATTTAAAACAATAAAAATGGATTTAGGACAATTCAATCAATTAATGGCTGACTTTGATGGTGAAATCGAAGGTATTCTTGCCGGTATTCCTGATGAAGAACTGATTGGTGCAGTTAGAAGGAATCCCAGGGCCTTTCGCAAAATCGTCGGACGAACCAAAGTAGTTTCCAATCCCAATTCAAGAAACGAGTTGGCGAAAAGAATGGGTTATTTGAAAGGTGATATTCGTGGCGGACTTGCCAACAGGCAATTGCAGTCGGTAGAGTCGGGATTGTTTGTGATCAAATCGATCTCGAACAAACAACATGTAAAGATGTTGCAGGACTCCGATAACAAGGAAACCGGATTCAGCATGATCAATGGTGGGAAACTGGAAAAGGGTGAACCGATGTTGCTGAGTGGAATTACCATGTTATTTGGTGCCAATAAAAATGATGCCATCGAAGATTCGGTGACTGCAGCTGAGGCTGTATGGCAACCCATCCCCGATGTGCTTCGCCTGGGGCAATTCGAATTCAAAGGAAACGGTAAAACTTTGATCCCCTGGCATACCATGGAGGTATTTGCCCGCAGCTACCAAAACTCATTTGTTGATACGGTGAACGGTATTGGCTATGCCTATGCAATGGGATCCGGATCACCGGTTGGTTACTACAAATTCGACAATCCAAAATTGATCGAAACACAAACCGCCATGGAATTTAATATTGAATGGGGTGCCAACGCTCCTGAAAATACCGCACTGTTTGTTTGCTTCCACGGATCACGCGTTTACAAACATTAATACCTTTTTTGTCGCTTCTGGTACTGCAGGGAGTATTCCCTGTAGTACTTAATTTATCAAATATGGAAAACAATAACAAAGAACGTTTTTATCAAAAGAAAACCATTCACATTCCTGCAGCTGATCAGGAGGTGGTCATTGACTTTGATACTTCCAAAAACTGGGAACGGGTTGTTGAGGTAATCATCTATGGTGATACTGACTATACCCAAAACCGGAATTGTCAGTTTACACAACCATTTAAAATCAACAACACTGAGTTTTACCCGGTGGATTTTGATACCTACCTATTGTTTCCACGAAAAGAGAATGAGCGCTACAGGTTGGTAAATGAAGAGGCGAACGGTTCCAAAGTGGAAGGAAAGATCAAAGATCCTTCAGTTGCAGGATTTGCAGCTTATGATCTATCAATAATCCTGGTACTTGAACGAACAATCCGAAATGATTAAAGGGGAAAGATTTAAAAGACAGGTTATTGAAATTGACATGGCTTATGAGCTGGCCTCCGGTGCATATACTTTAGATAAAGAAATTGCTTCGAATTGCATGCAGGTCAGCCATATAGCCATGTACACTAAAAACGGGCAAACAATCAACATTAAAAATTGCAAGTTATTTGAACCGCTGAAGATTGATAATTCTGTTGTTTATCCTTCCGATTTTGATACCCGGCTATTGTACCCCATTCCAGGCAGTGATTGTGAAACGCATCAACAGGTAAACATACCGGTTCAATCAGGCTCAAGGATCAAATCAAGAATAGTCAACCCCGAAAATGCTACATCACTGATCATTGTTCTGCAGCTAAAAATTTCATGAAGGCAAAAGACAGAAAATATATTGTAAAGGATTTGGGAATGTTGGATGGCATTGGCCGGGTTAAGAAATTTGCATTCAAATTGCCTTCCTATTGCAAACGGCTTTTGACGGTTAATTTGTTTTCTCCTGAGCTAATTCAATCATCTTCTGAGAACCTGGATGTAGAATTATCGCTGAATATAAATAACCAAAATTCACCTGTAGGAAATGTATTGTTTTCGCTGGGGTATCCAACCAATGATGATCAGCAATCGAGAGCGATGTTTGTAAACCAACGATTAATTGCCGGCACAGAGCTATCAGGCTATATTAAACAGCTTGCCGGCGAAAACGATTTTGGAGTTCACCTTATCATAGAATGTAGTTTATAATGGAAGGAATCATCAGATTATACATCGAAAACCGCATGGAGGAAATGGGATATTCTAAATTCCATTTCAAAATCAATCCGGTCACAGTAAAATCCGGAGAATCAATCAAACGAATTGATGCTCATAATGAGTATTGGTATCTGTTTGATGTCAACCAGGTGGACGATAATTTTACATTAACGGCCAATAACAACATCATTAACCAGGATGAATTTGTAGTAGATGGAGTCCCCTACATTTCATACGAGCTAACCGGGGATATTATCATTGATAATACCGGTGCATTCAACGATCAGACTTTCCTTTTTTACCGTGTAATCCCTAACTAATATGGTAGAAGCTCCCAATACATACCGCTACATGAATGAATTGAGGCAACTCCAGGATCTGATCAAAAACTATCCTGTGACTTCATCAGGAAAAAAGTGTCAATACTCCATCTATTACGTTTTGCCCGGAGAATCGGTTTGGAAACAAGTTGAGTGGCCCACCGATGATTATAAACGGTTTGTAAAGCGCTCCGAGGAGATCATAGAGTTGTTTGAGCCGGACGCTTTGAAAGTAGATCTTCACATCAAAGGTAAAAAACAGGAACATATAATCCGGCTAATTCCAAATAAACATATTCCACTGCTGGATGGTGGTGGCCAAAAAACACTCAACAGAAGAGATCAAAGATTGGCTGATATGCAACAACCACAACAAGAAACTCCTTCCTCGCCTGGCTTGGGTAACCCGGAATATAAATCAGAACAGGGTTTGGGTGCATTGCAACTCAATAACCTTCAGAAAGATTTTGACATCAAGCTTTTGCAGCGGGATATCGATCAATTAAGGAAGGATAACCTTCGACTTGAGCAGGAAAATAAGGATCTGACCGAATCCTTGTATGAATACGAAAACAAAGCAGATAAGGGGAAGCTGGAAAACCTGGGCTTGCTAATTGGGGCCGGTAAACTGCTTAAGATGGACAATCAATCCCTGATGGGGCTTGCAGGGATGTTAATGGGAGGAGGAGATGTTGATCCCAATTTACTTGCAGAAAATACAAGTACTGCACAAAAAGGCGGAGGGCTTGATTTAGCCGGAGATAACCCTGCCCGATACGAGGCCATCCAAACCATCAGTCAATTCTTGAACAACCTTGAAGAGGAACCTTTCAGAAAAGTTATTTCCCTTTTGCAATTGATCGAGAATCAGCAAAACCTGGTGGATAGCTTACTTAATTATGCATTTCAACAAACGAAACAACAATTGTCAACAGATACTGCAGAATAATGGAGTTTAATTACAATTTCAAAATATCAGGTGAATCAAAAGAGCAAGCTGACCAAACGGCGAAGGCCTTGCATGTGCTTTATACCAGTGTAAATGATTCGGATTTGCAGTGGGTAGCAGAAAAGATCAAAGAGGACCCCAGGGTAATTTCAAAGGTAATTAAGATCGCCAACAACCCGCTGGTGAAGAAGATGTGGTAATGAAGGAAAATGAAACCATAGGAAATCCCCTGGTGGCAGCAACTGCTGCAAAAGTAGTCAGTGACCGAGCCCCTCAAATAATGAGCGGTGTGAAAACCGGATCAATGGTGATTGCCGGCTTTGGGCTGATCTATTTTGGCAGATTCTATCTGAAGAAACTGGCGCAGAATAAATTGTTAAAGCAGGCCGGTTCAAATCCTGAAGTAAGGGCTGCTATCGAGATCTATCAGGCGATACCGGATGGATTGAAAAAAGGTCAGGGCGGAATTTTAAACCCGATGGGATTTGCAAAGGATGCCATCAACCAGGTTAAACGGATTTGGCAAAGTACCGATACAGACAGGATCCTTGACATTGCTAAATCAATCCACGCTAAAAAGCTTGATATCGATAAAGTATACCGCTATTTCTACAAACTTTACGATGAGCAGTTATATGTGCTTTTGAATAATGCACTTTCCTCTTCAGACCTAGCAAAGTTTAACAATTATTCCAATTCAGGTTCAGCTTCTTCAACGCCAAAGATTTCAGGTCAGTTGTATGCGGTTGTGAATGTCAATAATTTGAATGTTCGCAAGACCCCGGAAAATATGAAGTGGACGCAATTGCTGACGAAATCAAATAAGATTGGAACAGTTCCTTTTGGGAAATTATTGGGGCTAACCACCGGCAAGGAGGTTTATGACAAAGAAAATGATGTTGTTTTCGTGGAGCTTTGGATTTGGGATAAAAACAGTAAAACCCATAAAGCATATGCCTGGAAAGGAGGATTGAAATTCCTCACCATTCCTGAACTTCAAAAGGAGTTTAAGATGAATAACTATGCCGACATTTTGAGAAGTGAGCATTTGTACAGGTTCAATCCTGAAGGATTGTCAGGATTCAGGTTTGAAGAAAATTGGGGAGGAATAAGTTAGGGATGGCATTACTTTTTGAAAATAAGATCAGGGGTAATGACCGACTGGCATTTATCAGCAAGGTAAAACAGGTTGCCTATTCATTGGGCTATGATCCGGATTGGTTGATGTTCGTCATCAATAATGAAAGTAACTTCAATGCCCAGGCCGAAAACAAATATTCCGGAGCAGTCGGATTGATCCAGTTTATGCCCGAAACAGCTAAATGGCTTGGGGTAACAACTGAGGTTCTGAAAAGAATGAATCGCATTGAGCAATTGGATTGGGTGATGAAGTATTTTCAGGAATGGAAATCCCAGGGGAAAATTGCCAAAAACTCAACTGACCTGGCCCTGATCACCTTTTACCCCTATGCCGTCAATCAACCCAATCATTATAAAATAGGCGGTGAAAGTTCCGTAGAAAGAGCGAAAATCATAACCACTCAAAATCCCGGCCTGGATAAGGATGGCGACGGGTTTATATCTGTTCTTGACTACAAGAAGTGGTTAATGCAAAAGCTGCCGGTGGGATTAAGCAAATCAAAGATTGCAAGCATTATTGGATATAAAGCCACGAAAGTTAGCCTCCTGATACTGGCCACCCTGGGATTGATATTTACCGGATGCAATATGAAAAGGAAACATAATAACACATTTAAAAATCAAAAAATCTAAATATGCCAGCACAAAGTTTCGAAATAAAAACAAGCCCGGCAGTTCTTGAAAGGATCAAGGCCAAAAAGATTAAAAACATTTGGTTCATTCCAGGTAGTATGAAAAATGGATATTACCGTATTGGCTCCTGGTATCCGACCAGCGAACAGGCAAAAGTACATGTTAAACGAGCCATACCCAAAGTCATATTCAAAGGTGAATCGCAAAACTCCTCAGTTAAGAATTATCCCAATCCGGATTTACCCGCTACTGAATATTCGGAGCAAGGCGGTTCGGGGAACAGCAAAGCACTTTTGGCAGGTGGAACCATTGCAGGATTACTAACGCTGGGATTTGTGTTTCGGAAAAAGCTTGCTAAACTGATCAAACGTTAAGGATGTACCTGATCTATCTTCGCCGATTAATAAAAAATATTGGAGGGAATGCCGGGACAATCAATGCAAACCGGCCAATTCACATTTCGCCAAATGGAACAAACTTTGGCAATCCGGATATGCCGATAGCTGAATTCCTGGAGCAATATTTCTTTGACAGTTATGCCCCGGTCATCAATTCATTCTCAGGTGGCGCTACGTTGGAAAAAGGCGAAGATAATCTGAACAAAACTTTATCCTTTACAATCACAGCTCCTTCAGGTGGGGAGATCGCTTCAGTAGTTATAACATCAAATAAAGGATTTATTTCCGGAGATATTAAAAACGGCACAGGTGATCAGGCCGGCAGTTTGGACATACTGCTTTCTCAAGATACAAATGAAACATTTACGCTTACAGTTACCTCAAACGAAAACAAATCAGCAACAACCTCTACAGCATTCATTTTCAGGAACAGGATATTCTGGGGAGTAGCCAATGATCCCGGCGCCTATAACGATACTTTTATCAAAGGACTTCAAAGCAATGCTTTTGATGCCGACTTTATTAGACAGTTCACGGTAAATGCCGGAGCTGCTCAGTACATCTATTTTGCAATACCAAAATCTTATGTGAGCTCACCCTACATCGATCCCCCCTACTTTTTTCTGGGAACAAGTGTTCCTGGGGGGATGGAAATAGCGCAGGAATCGGTGAGTTACACCTACGAAAACAATACGGAAGATTACATAATTTATAAATCGGCCAATGCGAATCTGGGACAAACGGATGTGATCATCAGTAATTCGCCTACGGCTTAAAATTCGAAAACAAGTATGAAAAAACACATCTTATTATTATTTACACTCTTGTTATTAATTCCATTGATTGGGAGCTCTCAGGGCTACACGCGCATCAGTAGCCAGTTGAAGCAAAAAAATGATCTTGATTTTCCATTGATTGACAGTTATGACTTGCTTGGTGGAGCTGTTTCCGGTTCAGACCGGATGGCAGTACCCATGGAAAGACGGGAGTTGGGCATGCTATTCCTGGATTCTGATGATGGAATTGTTTACCAACTGATTGGAGGTTTGGAAAATTCAAACTGGCAAAAATTTACGGGTGGTGGCTTATGGTCTGAATCGAGCGGTTTTATTTATTACAACGAGGGTGATGTTAAGGTTGGAAAGGACTTTTATATCGGCAATGTAAAGGTAAATGGTGATCAGGTTGCCGGACAGGGAATAAGAATAGGAAATGTCAATGGCACGGCTGCTGGTTCAAACATTATTGTAGGATTGAACCATGAGCTTGGATCTGATTGGGATGTATTTAAATCAAATTTGGTCTCTTCAACCGGAAATGTATTTATCGGGATCGATAACCTTTACCAGGAAAGTTTCAGGGGTGATAATAATGTTGCCATTGGCAAATGGACCGGTTATAGCCTTGTGAATGGAAGTGAAAATATTTACGTCGGTCAAAGTGCCGGTGAACGAAATTCAGACGGAAATTATAATGTCTGCCAGGGATATTTGGCGGGTGTCCGTTTAGCCGGCGACTTAAACATAGATATTGGCCAGCGAGCCGGATATGGCTATGATAATTCTAGTTCGAAGAATGTAAATATTGGAATATCTGCAGGATTAATTTTTGAAACACCTGGTGGCCAAACTTCGAATGTGTCCATCGGTGAATTTGCCGGATGGAAGTATGCCGGCGATACTTCGGTTATGATCGGAACTGCTTCAGGAGTGGAAGCTATGGGTAGAATTAATACCATGCTTGGCCATCAGGCTGGAATGTACTCGACCGGAGAATTTAACCAGTATTTCGGCTATATGGCTGGAATTGCTCACAATGGAGATTCCTGCGTGTTTATCGGGAATGGAGTTGGGATGAATTACACTGGAGGAAGCCATGTTTTTATTGATGTGATGCCACGTGTTGATCATGCCTATATGATTGACCTGGATGGGGCCTCAAACATGAGAAATATAAATTTTAACGGAAATACCTTAAATGCCCGGGTCGATGAATTTAACTTGATGAGTTCAGATGGCGACCTGACGCAGTTTAACATTCAGTCGATTGAAGATACAACCCTGCTTTATTCAGATAACACCCTGAGAATAGAGGGCTCCGATCTGGTTACTGATTCGGAAATAATCTCCAATAATCTCAGGTATTATGCTGAAGTCGCCTACCTGGAAATAGATGATGAGTTTTACATTGCAGAGGGAGTGAATGGTTGGGGAACAGTTCAGGCCGGAGATGACCTGAGTTTTACCCAGTTCAGGTTTTCAGCCGATGACGTTGTTACCATTTTTAACAATACTGCCAATGTATCTGATCAGGATCTTGACGCCAATCTATGTGTTATTGGTGATGAAACAGGTGTTGTCGTTAAAAATAGATTGGGCGAGGGCATGTATGTGAGTATCGCCTATTACTATACAGAATTGCAATAATTATGGAGCTAATTATGGTAGTTTTTATTCCGGCAATTCTGTTCCTTTTATGGCAGATTCAGGCCTTCAATGAGGGAAAAGAAGAGGGTTTGTTTTATTCCTGTAAATACTCAAGTCCCAACAAAGCGCTGAGGATGCTGAATGAGCATAGGTTCTGGACAACCCAACGGGTTATAATTGCTAGTGGATTCATTGCTCAATATGTTACCATAGCCTTTTCCCAAAGCTTTGCGCTAATTACAAGTGTGTTTATGACCCTGTTTCTTGGGATGGCATACATCCTGGTATTTTCATTCTGGCATAATGGCAAATTGTACCTTACCCGTAACCAATATGGCAACCCTGATTACGGAATTCCATACCCCGGTGGCTGGAAAGCAAATATCAATGGAAAGGCATTTTTCGATTTCACTTATAAAACGCGATTGATAATGCTTTTATCCGGATGGGCTTTATTCCTCCTATTTATCCTGCTTAATTTATACTTATGTGGCAGGATATAAGCAAAGCGCTTCTGAATGTAGGGTTGGGTGCTGCATCGGTAATTATGCAGGTTTTTCAGCATATTCAGACCATAGTTGCCTTGATCGCCGGTGTCGTCACCATCATCTATCTCTGCTTTCAGATCAAAAAAATCAGACTGGACATTAAATCAAAACAAAATCAATTTACAAAAGATGAGCACAAAATACCTGGAAGCTTCAGAAGGAAATAAATCAGGAACCAGGTTAATGGTGGTTCTTGGAATTTGCGGAGCTTTTCTGCTAACACTGCTTGTAATTGTTTCAGGATTATTTTTTCAGGAAAAAGCCGATGTCGTTCCGGTAGCTACTGCAGCCGGTGCATTGTTTACCACCATCATTTCACCTTTCCTGTTGCTATTTGGGCATAACAAACGACAGGAAGTAAAACAAAACATGAGAGGAGCCAAAGTATGAGAGAGATCACTATCAATGATTTCCTGAACATTTCCAGGAAAAAGGGTTATAAAATATTTTATGGAGGACGGGGCATAAACCTGAACATCTGGGGCATCCGCTCCAACGATAAAAATTCCAATTCTTTTAACGACAAAATATGCGCATTTTGGAAAGATATTGATGCAGACAAGTGGCATTTGATCCAGTTTGATGCGACAACAGATCCAGGGTTGTATTGGAGAAATAATCCAATGAATCAATTGGGGACGGCCATCCTTAAGCCAGGTCAATACGAGGGTTGCTGGAAAATTGGAAAGCACAAGGGTTATGAAGCACTTGTTCAGGATAAGCCGGTGGTAGTTTACAGGGACAATAACCGGGATAATATCCTGGATATAGAAAACACGAATGTAGGTATACATGCCGGTGTTTTTGGAATAAACATCCACCGGGCCAACAGCAATGGAAAATCAGTCCAGGTTGACCGATGGAGTGCCGGTTGCCAGGTGCTCCAAAACAGAAAGCGAAACCACGCAGTCAATGGAGCCGAATTTCAGTACGACTGGGATTTCTTCATGCATCTCGTACGCTCGAGCGCTTCCTTTTACAACGAATATTTCACATACACCTTGATTGATGAATCGGATTTATTTGATAAATAAAAATATCATTTTCGTTTTTGTCTACCTTTCAATCATGACTGGTGCCTGCTCGGTAAAAAGGCAGGCATTCAGTCATGTGGAAGTGATAAAAGACAGCACTTTTCAATCCATTGACACTTCCTATCATCCGGGAGAGGTAAGCATCAAAATTGAGCAGGAAAATACTACGGGAGATCAAAAGCTGGTATTGTCGGTTGAGGCTTTTAACCGAATGATCGATTCGTTATTTGCTGACATAGATTCCACCTGTAAAAAGGAACATTTTTTACAATCCATAACCAAAACAAAGGGATTATGGAACAGTGATACTTCTTTTTTAGAAACCTCACTAGCCAGTAGTTATGCGGTAGTAAAAAATGGAAAACTATCGCACTATCTGCATCAAAAAGATACTACCCTCAAAAGAAGCTTTGACAGTTTAGTTCAGGTAATTGACAAGGAACGCGAAATTTGGCATAACAAGGAGGTAATCAATTCCTCTGAAACGAAAACCCGGTCGGGTTTTAATCTCAAACTAATTGTGATCATTGTAATTGTCATATTTCTTGGCTGGATTATTATCAAAAGACTAATATGAACCAGTTTCAATTAAATAAGGAGATTGAAGAGTTTATCCAGCAAAAGGATAAAAAGCGCGAGAATTATTCGGCTGAGGATATTCACTATATCCAGCAGTATGAGGGTGCCGGTGGTCAGGGTAAACATGGAGCCAAAGGCCAGGGCGTTTTGTATGAGTTTTTTACACCGGATTTCATCTGTGAGTTAATGTATAAACAGGCACTTGCTCATGGATATGATGGAGGAAATATACTGGAGCCAAGCATTGCCACCGGCAGATTGATCAAACCATTTCCGGATAAATCAAAAGTTACGGGATTTGAAATTAATCCAATATCAACAAGGATTGCATCAATATCCTTTCCTGAAGCAAGGATTTACAATGATTATTTTGAAACTGCCTTCCTCGAAGCTCCAAGGTATACTTCAAGGTTGCCAAAAAATAAGTTGACCTGGTTGGAAGGATTCCCATTTAGTTTAGTGATCGGCAATCCGCCCTATGGTAAGTATAAAAACAGATACAGCCTGTATTTCAAAAATCCGAAGATTCACCAGATTGAGATCTTCTTTATGTATTACGGATTGCAATTGTTAAAACCAGGGGGATTATTGGTTTACATCACTTCGAGCAATTTCTTGCGAAATGGGATCAGCTATAATACCGAGAAAGAAGAAATAGGCAAGATTGCGGATCTGGTAGACGCCTACAGGTTGCCCCCGGTTTTTAGGTTTTCACAAGTGCCCACAGATATTTTAATATTTAAACGAAAGTAGGATGAGTAGAGAGAATGCATTGAGACTTGCTATTAAAAATTCATTGCAAAATATATCAAAAGCAAATAGTCCGAACATTTACGGCATGATCCATAACAAAAAGGGAAAGGTTATTCCACGGGGATATCAAATTGTCGAAAACAAGATCATTAAAAGGGTAATCCATCAAAACATGACAATCACGGAGGCTATTCCGCAATTGGAAATGGAACTCGACTTACGGTAATGAAGGAGACTCCGGCATATTACAGGGCAAGGATTGCCGCATTTGAGCAGATTATCAAAGAGGAAAAGGGTGGCAATCGGGATGATAAGAACAATTACTCTGTGATCCTTCGAAATGGGGTAATGCCGGCTGGATTTGAGAAGCGGATAAATAATGTAATTCAGGAGAATCAAAAGAATGCATCCAATGCGAATTTATCATTTGAAGAAGTTACCCGATTCAATACCTGGTTTGAATTGCACCCTGAAAAAGTAGCCGGATTAGAATATGTCACCACATCCAGGGAATTCCCCATCATGATTAAAGGCACTGAGGAGGATATTATCCGAACGGTTATACGCCCAATTAAAAATGATATAAATAAAGAAAGAATAAAGCTGGCCAAAGCAAAGGCCACAGCCAGGAAAAGAATTTTGGAGCTAATTAAACTTAAATAGTATCAGCATGCAGAACGGTTTAGCAGGAATAGATGGACTATCAGGTCTGGGAGCCTTATCCGGAACAATGAAAGAATTAATCAATCAAAACAAGAAATTGATTGACCGGATTTTGGATAAAGAGAAACTCAATGGGCTCGGAAAAATCAACCAAGGTGAGGAGAAGCTTTCCTTTATGCAGGTTGTAGAGCAGTACAATGAAGGAATTTCCACAGATGAAATAAAAGCCTGGATATATTACAAACGCAAACAAGGCATCCCTATGAAAGGCTGGGATAAAAAGTACAATGTTTCGGATGCTGACCTGCCCAAACTGGTTAAAGCTGGAGTCATGTTTGACCATGATGGAGACTATTTGCCTTATCCAATTTTCACTTACGGAAATATGTACGAACGAAAACGCATTCTCATTGAAAACACCGACCGGATCGTGGGGAAATACGGGCAAACAGTTTTCGATAATCACCTGAAGGCCATTGAATCGTCTATGCCGAAAAAGATTTCCATCAAACATGAGGATCCGAAAGAAAGACCTGTGATCCTTGCTGTTTCTAAGTTAGCCAGAGATCCGGAGCTTTTCACAATAAAAACAGTCCGGGCTGAATACCTGGATACTGAAAAAGCGGAGCAGTTGACAAAAGTAAATGGTAAGATAAACATCAAACGACAGAGCAAAGCTCAAAAATACCTCCCGGTCAATCTGAATTTTGATGGAGAGAATGAATATACCCTGCGGGATGTGTTTGTCAAATGGATGTATACCATACCCCATTCAGAATTCAAAAAATCCAATGCCATTGATATCGTTGAGTACTACGTTTACAATCGAGCATTACGAGATGATAAACTTACCAATGATCAAAAGGCAGAAATCAAGGTAAATGCCCGGGAAGAAGGTGAATTGTTTTTTTCAAGGTTCTTGTATGAAGTGATCACCCCTGAAGATCAGGATCGATTGGATGAAGTTTGGAACGGACTTTATAATGCTCAATCCGACATCAATTATAAAAGGGTTCCGGTAGGATTTGAATGTTCCAAAACTTTTAAATCAGGACTTTTAAAAATATCCGATGCCCAACGTGAAGGGGTGGCATTTTATGAAGCAATGGGATCAGGGATTTGTGCTTATGATGTCGGGGTTGGTAAAACCATGACGGCTATTATTGCCGTAGCTTCTGCAATTGCCAATGGAAGATGTCAGCGACCATTGATTGTAGTGCCAAAACCCACCTATAAAAAGTGGATCGCTGAATTGATTGGTTATACAGATAGGGATAGCAATGATTTTGTGCCCGGTGTTTTATCATTCACAGGCATTGAAGTGAACGACTGGAGCAACCTGGGAACAGGCTTTAAAAATAAAATCAATCTGAGCAAGAAGGTAAAAGCTAATTCCATCACCATTGTTACCTACGAAGGATTTACCAAAATCGGTTTCTCAAAGGAAGTTGAGGATGAAATGTTTATTGAGCTAACCAATATCCTCGGTCAAAGCGAAGAGAAAACAGCCCGCGACAAAGAGATTGATTACCAGAAATACCGGGAGAAGATGGGGATGGGCACCAAGGATACGATTTGTGATATCGATACGGTTGGTTTTGATTTCCTGTGCATCGATGAGGCGCACCGGTGTAAAAATGTTTTTGCCCAGGTCAAAAGCGATGATGAGGACAACAAGCGTTATCAAATGACCAGTGCCGTCTCTGAGCGAGGAATTAAAGCATTCTTCCATGCAAATTATATTCAAAGGGTATATGGACGGAATGTGATACTATTGACAGCAACTCCTTTTACTAATTCTCCCCTGGAGATTTACTCCATGCTATCCCTAGTGGCCTACCAGGAAATGCTGGACCGGGGAATTCTCAACATCCAGACTTTCTTTGATCTGTTTGTCTTGCCAACAGTTGAATGGACGGCCAATTACAAAGATGAGCTGGTGCAAAAGGAAGTGATCAAATCTTTTAACAACCGCCTGGTTCTGCAATCTCTGATTTACAATCATATACTTTACAAAACCGGTGAAGAAGCCAATGTAAAAAGGCCATGCAAAGTAAACCTTCCTTTGATCTATGATTCATCAAAGGGTAGCTTAGTGAGGCTTAGACCGGATAAACAAGTATTGACCTACATTGAACCGACTCCAAAACAGGAGATCAACCAATCGGCAATAGTTTCCCTGGCTCAAAGTGCTACCAAAGGACAGTTGAACATGGGTGATCTGTTCAGGGCTCTGGCATACAGCCTTGACAATGCACTTTCTCCTTTTCTTTACAAACGATCAGGCGAATACCCGGAAGACTATATGGAATATGTGGAAGAGAGTCCAAAGATCCTGTTTGCCTGTGAATGCATCAGGACGGTTAAAGATTGGCATGAAAGTAAAGCAAAATCCAGCGAGGATCTTCCTGAGATAATCAAAGAAATGTCTGGGCAGGTAATTTACATGAACAGGGGGAAACGCTTTTTCCCATTTATTAAAGAATACCTGGAAAGAGAAGTTGGATTTAAAAAAGGGATCATTCACAACAAAACCCGCTTCGACCAGGTGGAGATCATTGATAGTAGTATTTCTGAACCAAAGAAAGAAGCCATCAAGCAAGCATTCCTGGAAGAAGGTGTAAAAGTGATCATCGGAACAGCCACCATCAGGGAAGGGATTGATTTGCAAAAAAGAGGAACAGTCATCTATAACTTATATCCGGACTGGAACCCAACAGACCTAAGGCAACTGGAAGGGAGGATCTGGAGACAGGGCAATCAGTTTGGATTTGTGCGATCGGTGATGCCCCTGGTACAGGATACTATGGATGTTTTTGTATTTCAAAAGCTCGAGGAAAAAACCGAACGGATCAATGATATTTGGTATAAAGCAGATCGTGGAAACGTTTTGGATGTTGAAAGTTTAGATCCACAGGAAGTAAAATTGGCATTAATCCGTGACATCAATAAACTCGCTGTCCTGCAATTCGACCAGGAAAAACAAGAATTGGTGCGTGAGATCAGCAAGATTGAAGCGGCAATAAAACAAATCGCTGATGTAAAAGAGCAAATCAAAGGTTATTTTGACTTCAGGGATAAATCCATTGGGTTTATCAATGAAATGTACAGCAAGCTGAAACAATACAATTCGAAAGAAACCTTTGACAAAGCAAAGAATCAGATCGAGTTTAACTCCTGGATGACTGATGAGCAAAAGAAAGAGCAAATCAAAAACTTGAGGGATAAGCTGAAAAAAGTAGAAGCCCTTGCCATCGAGATTGAAGAATTCCAAACCGCAAGCCATCATGAAGACAGTGATATTATTTCGCTGTCAAGGAAATGTAAATCTGCAATAATTAATTACAATGTTGGCTCCACCAGTTTATATCGGTTCTGGGATGACAATTACTGGGCATACGTGGATATTGTCGAGTATTTCAAAGAATATATGACCAAGGTCAGAAAGACCGAACGGACCATTCTTAAACCCAGGGGCAAAACCATCCAGGATGATCTATCTGAAATAGAATCGCAATACAACCAGGAGAAAGCAGACCTGGAATTAAAGGCTGAACAATACAAAGACACTTCGACTGCCCGATTTCGGGCAATTGTTGGTGAAATTGAAGCAAAACGCAAAAAGCTATTTGTAAAAGGAGAACCTCCCGCCAGGAGAGTGAAGGACTTTGCCAGCCTGAACCATCTGCTGAATTACCTGTCGGATGATATTGATGTACACACCTGCCCGTTGGTGAGCAAAGAGGGTGTTAAGTTCAGCCGTCCTGTAAAAACCAGGAAAAATAATTCTAACACCGAAAAGGAAAAACGAATCCGTATTGCGAAGGCTAAAGCCATGGCAAGGATGAGAATATTACAATTAATGACACTCAATTAATACAATTGGAATGAAGTATTAATTGTAAGTGGAATTATCCTGAAAGCGTAGCTTAAAGGATCTTAATATTTAACCAGGAAATTAATAAGTATTAAAATGGAAAAGATCACCGTATCCAATTATAACCAAATTGTAACAGACACAATTGTTCCAAAGAAATTAAAAACAGACCATGCAACTGTTTCATCCATGTTTGATCTTTACGAGGAAGACAAAGATATCAGGGACTATATTGATCTCTATTTGGACAAATTAAATAAGTTAATTGCAACGGAGAAAAAGCCAACACCTGATAAACCAAAGAATTCCGGAGTAAAAAAGAAACGTAAACAGCTTAAATCTCAATTTTCAAAAAAGAGATCAGAAACCAATTCAAAATCGAACCTTGTAAATTCAAATCCAAAACAGGTAGAGGATATTGATCCTGCAGTCAGGTTCATTATTCGTTACAAAAACCTGCACGGAAAGGTTAAGGAACGAAAACATATAGCCAGCTTTTTGGCTTCACTTCAGCGAGCGATAATCAAACATCAAATAGGAAAAGATAATTCCTACTCGAAAGAAATTGCGCATGTACAGAAACAGTTGATCAAAACCCTGGGCCTGATGAAAAGTGAAGTTAAGATTTACATCAAGCAGGAAAGCCTCGACAAATATCAAAGGATTGCTGATAGCGAAAAGGTTCGGATATCAGTTGCTTATATCAAACGCTTTATTGGCCTGGTTGATAAACCCGACGTAAAAGATAAAGCAGAGAGATTGTTGAATCAAATTGAAAAGGCACTCGATTCAAACAAGATCAGTGAAAAGGATAAGTATATAGATGAATTGAATACCATTCAAAAATTCCTGCGTGATTACATACATCAAAATCGAAAGAAAATAGAAATTGATGAATTTACATTAAACGGTTTTCAGGAGATCACCGGCGAAAAAAAAAACGAAAGTCCGGAACTAAATGAGGAAAATCTGGGATTTATCAATGTAGCTGATGTGGTGAAGGGAGCTGCAAGCTATGTGACAGGTCGGAAAATTCTTGAATCGATTGATCAGGTAAAGAAAAAACCTACTACTGAAGAGATCATCAATTCAAACCAACTTCGGGAGATGGAATTCCAGTTGCTGCCCTTTACCGGAGTTTGGGCAGATATTTTCGGTAAAGTCTCACAACCCTTTTACGCCATGGTTTTTGGAATGCCCGGATCCGGAAAATCTACCTTTGATATTCTTTTTGCTAAATACCTTGCAAAAGATTTAACCCTGAAAGTCCTTTATGTGGCCAGTGAGGAAGGATTCACCTATACGCTGCGGGAAAAGTTTGATCGGTTAAATGCCTTCAGCGAAAACATTGACATTACTTACAAACTCCCATCAAACTTTAAGGATTATGACTTCATCTTTATTGATTCAGTAAACGAATTGGGAATTGATCCGGATCAAGTTGCAAAACTTATTGCTAAAGCTAGGCAAAGCCAAATTTCAATCATATTCATATACCGAGCCACAAAAGACGGCAAATACAAAGGACTTTCAGAAAACGAGCACCTGGTGGATGTTTCTATTAAGGTTGAGAACGGTGTTACACAAAACTTGAAAAATAGGTTTGGTGGGCAAGGTCGGATGGGGGTGTTTGAGCATAATTAGCTGAATGCTATTTTTTTTACTCAAAAACAATATTCGGATTAAAATCTTCCAACGAATCGCCTTTGTTATTTGTCGTAGGATCAATCCAATCAGCTTTCTTTGTTGCCCATTCAATCAAATTTAATCTGTCCTCATTATCCTCTCCCATTGTTGAGAGTGACTTTTTAAGTTCCATAATATAATCCCGCATTATTTTTGATTTATACCAGTGATTAGCTTCCTGAATGAAATCTTTAACCTTCTGAACTTCGTTTTATTTTTTCCGTTTTTCAGCTTGTATCTTCTCCTCTTCTTTTAACCTATATCTACTTTTAACTTAAAATCAATATTAAAAGGTCCGGATTTTTGGGATGAGATCACAAGTCAATCATTCTTTTATATCGACAAATCACAACTATTTGGGATTTTAAACTTAATGCATAAGCTATAGTTTTGACGCAAAATTTATAATACTAAATTCAGCTACATGAAAATAGCAGGACTCTTTACACTCGTAATACTGATTCAGATAATTTCTCGGGGACAACAACCCGACACATTGGATAACTTATATAAAAACACAGCCGATCAATTGCTTATTCAAGATCAAAATTTATTGATAGGAGGCTATGGTGAAGTGCACTTAAATCAACCTTTAAGTTCAGAAAAGCGTGCAAATGGAATGCTTGACGTTCATCGCGTTGTAATGCTTTTTGGTTATAATTTTAATAAGCGAACCCAATTTATAACTGAACTCGAATTTGAACATGTGAGTGAAGTATATGTCGAACAAGCCTTTCTGCAATACAAACTAAACCCCTATTTTAACTTGCGAGGTGGATTATTGCTTATACCAATGGGAATCATCAATGAATATCATGAACCTACAGCTTTCAATGGAGTTGAGCGGCCAATGATCGATACTTATATTGTGCCGACAACCTGGCGTGAGATCGGTATTGGTTTTTCCGGTAATTATCTGCCTGCATTCCTGAAGTATCAATTTTATATTCTTAATGGATTTAGCAGTTATGATGGTGAAGCCAGGCTAAGTGGAAGTAACGGATTACGTAAAGGCCGGCAGAAAGGAGCCGAGTCGTTTATCAGTTCCCCTAATTTTTCAGCTAAATTGGAATATTATGGAATACGCTCCTTTAATTTTGGACTATCAGCTTATGTTGGTAAAACACAAAGCACCCTATATGATGATATTGAAAAGCAGGATAACCATGCATTAGCAATTGCAGATTCATCCGTTGTAGGTGTTTCAATGTTGGGTGCTGATGTTCGATATAACTATAAAGCCTTAATGGTAAGGGGGCAATTTTATTTGTCGGGATTATCAAATACTGAACAATATAATGTCTATACTGCCAATAATGATTCAACCTATAATGATTTAGGAAGTTCAATGATTGGGTATTATTTTGAACTTGCTTATGATGTACTGAAAAATACAAATACCAAAATCCAACTGATTCCATTTGCCCGTTATGAATACATCAATACGCATAGTTCAGTTTCGAATGAAATTGC